>MTEW01004300.1_pt2 | contig 66868 bp, 55 predicted proteins | sample 1042681 | NCBI WGS metagenome assembly MTEW01 (sample SAMN06185811, study PRJNA358809) | soil metagenome | isolation source: soil biostimulated with citrate as carbon source | place: India | collected 2015-05-23 | reverse complement strand
AAGGACCGCAAGCTCTCCGCCCAGTGGGAGCACACCGTACTGGTGACCGCCGACGGCTACGAGATTCTCACCCTGCGCAGCGACGATACCCTGCCGCGCACCTCGTCCTGATCAACGACTTATATAAGGAAAGCCGCCCTATGCCGCAGGTGGATCCCGAGTTGTTCGACCGCGGGCAGTTCCAGGCGGAACTGGCCTTGAAGTCCAGCCCCATTGCTGCCTTCAAGAAAGCCATTCGCCAGGCCCGCGACGTGCTCGACAACCGTTTCACCCACGGTCGCGACATCCGTCGCCTGGTAGAGGACCGCGCCTGGTTCGTCGACCAGATCCTGCGGGCGGCGTGGGAGCGCTTCGACTGGAGCGAAGATGCCGACATCGCCCTGCTGGCGGTAGGCGGCTACGGGCGTGGCGAGCTGCACCCCTTCTCCGATATCGACCTGCTGATCCTGCTCGACAGTGCCGACCACGAAGTCTTCCGCGAACCCATCGAAGGCTTCCTCACCCTGCTCTGGGACATCGGCCTGGAAGTCGGCCAGAGCGTACGCTCGGTGGCTGAATGCGCCGAAGAGGCACAGGCCGACCTGACGGTGGTCACCAACCTGATGGAAAGCCGGACCATCGCAGGCCCCGAGCACCTGCGTCAGCGCATGCTGGAGGTCACCAGCCCCGAGCAGATGTGGCCAAGCAAGCACTTCTTCCTCGCCAAGCGCACCGAGCAGAAGGCACGCCACGCCAAGTACAACGACACCGAATACAACCTGGAGCCCAACGTGAAAGGCTCCCCGGGTGGCCTGCGCGACATCCAGACCATTCTCTGGGTGGCCCGTCGCCAGTTCGGCAGCCTCAACCTGCACGGCCTGGTGCAGCAAGGCTTCCTGGTTGAAAGCGAGTGCAGCATGCTGGCCTCTAGCCAGGAGTTCCTCTGGAAGGTCCGCTACGCCCTGCACATGCTGGCCGGCCGCGCCGAAGACCGCCTGCTGTTCGACCACCAGCGCAAGATCGCCGCGCTCCTCGGCTTCGGCGACGGCGACGGCAAGCTCAGCATCGAACGCTTCATGCAGAAGTATTACCGGGTGGTGATGGGCGTTTCAGAGCTCAGCGACCTGATCAACCAGCACTTCGAGGAAGTCATCCTGCGTGCCGGCGAAACCGGCCAGGCCCAGCCGCTCAACAGTCGCTTCCAGCTGCGCGACGGCTACATCGAGGTGACCCACCCGAACGTCTTCAAGCGCACGCCCTTCGCCATGCTGGAAATCTTCGTGCTGATGGCCCAGCACCCCGAGATCAAAGGCGTTCGTGCCGACACCATCCGCCTGCTGCGCGAAAGCCGTCATCTGATCGACGACGAATTCCGCAAGGACATCCGCAACACCAGTCTGTTCATCGAGCTGTTCAAGTCCTCCCAGGGCATCCACCGCAACCTGCGGCGGATGAATCGCTACGGCATCCTGGGCCTGTACCTGCCGGAGTTCGGCCAGATCATCGGGCAGATGCAGCACGACCTGTTCCACATCTATACGGTGGACGCCCACACCCTCAACCTGATCAAGCACCTGCGCAAACTGAAGTGGCCGGAGCTGGCGGAGAAGTTTCCCCTGGCCAGCAAGCTCATGGACAAGCTGCCCAAGCCGGAGCTGATCTACCTCGCCGGGCTGTATCACGACATCGGCAAGGGCCGTGGGGGCGACCACTCCGAACTGGGCGCCGTAGACGCGGAGATCTTCTGCGCGCGCCACCAATTGCCGGTGTGGGATTCCCGCCTGGTCGCCTGGCTGGTGCAGCACCACCTGGTGATGTCCACGACAGCCCAGCGCAAGGACCTCTCCGATCCGCAGGTGATCTACGACTTCGCGCGCCTGGTAGGCGACCAGACCCGCCTGGACTACCTCTATGTGCTCACCGTGGCCGATATCAACGCCACCAACCCGAGCCTGTGGAACTCCTGGCGCGCCAGCCTGCTGCGCCAGCTCTACACCGAAACGAAGCGCGCGTTGCGCCGTGGCCTGGAAAACCCGCTGGACCGGGAAGAACAGATTCGCCAGACCCAATCCGCCGCCATCGACACCCTGGTGCGCAACGGCATTGACCAGGACGAAGCCGAGCAGCTCTGGAGCCAGTTGGGCGACGACTATTTCCTGCGCCACACCGCCAACGATGTGGTCTGGCACACCGAGGCGATCCTCCAGCATCCGGCGGGCAACGATCCGCTGGTCCTGATCAAGGAAACCGCCCAGCGTGAGTTCGAAGGCGCGACGCAGATCTTCATCTATGCGCCGGACCAGCACGACTTCTTCGCCGTGACCGTGGCCGCCATGTCACAGCTGAACCTGAACATTCATGACGCGCGGATCATCACCTCCACCAGCCAGTTCACCCTCGACACCTACATCGTGCTCGATGCGGATGGCGGGCGGATCGGTGACAACCCGGCGCGTATCCGCGAAATCCGTGAAGGCCTGATCGACGCCCTGAAGAACCCTGACGAATACCCGGCCATCATCCAGCGCCGCGTACCGCGCCAGCTCAAGCACTTCGCCTTCCCGCCGCAAGTGACCATCTCCAACGACGCCCAGCGCCCGGTGACCATCCTTGAACTGATCGCCCCCGACCGTCCGGGCCTGCTTGCCCGCATCGGTCGGATCTTCGTGGAGTTCGACCTGTCGCTGCAGAACGCCAAGATCGCCACGCTGGGCGAACGCGTGGAAGACGTTTTCTTCGTCACCGACGCCGCCAACCAGCCGCTCTCCGATCCCGAGTTCTGCCTGCGGCTGCAGGAAGCGATTGTCTCGCAGCTGTCCGAAGCCAATGGACAAAGCGTGGACCCGACGCGATTGAGTATCTGAACCCGTAGGGTGCAATAAGGCCGCAGGCCGGATTGCACCGCTTTACCCACGACCTCCCTGTTGACGCCCTACAACCATGAACGACGCCCTGAACCACCTGCAGCCCTACCCCTTCGAGAAACTCCGCGCCCTGCTGGCCGGCGCCCAGCCACCGGCGGAGAAGAAGGCCATCGCCCTGTCCATTGGCGAACCCAAGCACCGCTCCCCGGCGTTCGTCGCCGAAGCCCTGTCGGCCAACCTCGATCAGATGGCGGTCTACCCCACCACCCTGGGGATTCCGGCGCTGCGCGAAGCCATCGCGCAATGGTGCGAGCGTCGCTTCAAGGTGCCGGAGGGCTGGCTCGACGCCGCCCGCCACGTGCTGCCGGTGAATGGCACCCGCGAGGCGCTGTTCGCCTTTACCCAGGCGGTGGTCAACCGCGCAGATAATGGACTCGTGGTCAGCCCGAACCCCTTCTATCAGATCTACGAAGGTGCGGCCCTGCTGGCCGGCGCCGAGCCCCACTATCTGCCGTGCCTGGCGGAAAACGGCTTCAATCCGGACTTCGATGCCGTTCCCACGGACGTCTGGCAGCGCTGCCAGATCCTCTTCCTCTGCTCCCCGGGCAACCCCACCGGCGCGCTGATTCCTGTGGAAACCCTGAAGAAGCTAATCGCCCTGGCCGACGAGCATGACTTTGTGATCGCCGCCGACGAGTGCTACAGCGAGCTCTACTTCGATGAGCAGAACCCGCCAGCCGGCCTGCTCACCGCCTGCGTCGAACTCGGCCGCTCGGACTTCAAGCGCTGCGTCGTGTTCCACAGCCTGTCCAAGCGTTCCAACCTGCCCGGCCTGCGCTCCGGCTTCGTCGCCGGCGACGCAAACATCCTCAAGGCCTTCCTGCTGTACCGCACCTACCACGGCTGCGCGATGCCAGTGCAGACCCAGCTGGCCAGCGTCGCGGCCTGGAACGACGAAGTCCACGTACGTGCCAACCGCGCCCTGTACCGCGAGAAATTCGACGCGATGCTGGATATCCTTGGTCCGGTCCTCGACGTTCAGCGCCCGGATGGCGGCTTCTACCTCTGGGCGAAGACCGCGGTGGACGACGAAACCTTCACCCGCGAGCTGTTCGCCCGCGAGCACGTCACCGTGGTTCCCGGCTCCTACCTGTCGCGCGCCGTGAATGGCTTCAACCCCGGTGCCGGCCGCGTACGCATGGCCCTGGTGGCCCCGCTGGCCGAGTGCGTCGAAGCCGGCGAGCGAATCCGCAACTTCATCAAGACCCTGTGAGATTCAAGGGAACGTCATGAGCATTACCCTCTACGGCATCAAGGCGTGCGACACCATGAAGAAGGCCCGCACCTGGCTCGAAGAGCAAGGCGTCGCCTACAGCTTCCATGACTACAAGGCTTCGTCCATCGACCGCGCCAACCTCGATAAATGGTGTGCCGAACACGGCTGGGAAACCGTCCTGAACCGTGCCGGCACCACCTTCCGCAAGCTGGACGACGCGCAGAAGACCGACCTGGACCAGGACAAGGCCATCGCCCTGATGCTGACCCAGCCGTCGATGATCAAACGTCCGGTGCTGGACCTGGGTGATCGCACCCTGGTCGGCTTCAAGCCGGACCTTTACGCCGCCGCATTCAAGTGACTTGCCAGGGCGGGGTGCCGGGACCGATTCCCAGCATCCGCCCCATCTGATCAACACCCTTCAGCAAGAGGAATCCCCATGTCCAACGCTCTCTTCAGCATCGCCTTCGGCGTCGGTACCCAGAATCGCCAGGGCAACTGGCTGGAAGTCTTCTACGCCCTGCCGCTGCTCAAGCCGTCCGAGCAACTGGTGGCTGCCGTTGCCCCGGTACTCGGTTACAGCGCCGGCAACCAGGCCATCACCATCAGCAATGCCCAGGCCGCCCAACTGGCCACCGCGCTGAAGGACATCGACGCCGCCCAAGCCGCCCTGCTGACCCGCCTGGCCGAAAGCCACAAGCCGCTGGTCGCGACCCTGCTGGCCGAAGACGCCGCGCTGACCTCCACCCCGGAGGCCTACCTCAAGCTGCACCTGCTGTCCCATCGCCTGGCCAAGCCCCACGGTCTGAACCTGACCGGCATCTTCCCGCTGCTGCCGAACGTGGCCTGGACCAGCCAGGGCGCCGTCGACCTGGCCGAACTGGCCGAGCGCCAGCTGGAAGCCCGCCTGAAGGGCGAACTGCTGGAAGTCTTCTCCGTGGACAAGTTCCCGAAAATGACCGACTACGTCGTCCCGGCCGGCGTGCGTATCGCCGACACCGCCCGCGTTCGCCTGGGCGCCTATGTGGGTGAAGGCACCACTGTGATGCACGAAGGCTTCATCAACTTCAACGGCGGCACCGAGGGCCCGGGCATGATCGAAGGCCGCGTTTCCGCGGGTGTCTTCGTGGGCAAGGGTTCGGACCTGGGTGGTGGCTGCTCCACCATGGGCACCCTGTCCGGTGGCGGCAACATCGTCATCTCCGTGGGCGAAGGCTGCCTCATCGGCGCCAACGCTGGTATCGGTATCCCGCTGGGTGACCGCAACATCGTCGAAGCCGGCCTGTACATCACCGCTGGCACCAAGGTGGCCCTGCTGGACGACCAGAACCAACTGGTGAAAGTGGTCAAGGCCCGCGACCTGGCTGGCCAGGCCGACCTGCTGTTCCGTCGCAACTCGCAGAACGGTGCCGTCGAGTGCAAGACCAACAAGACTGCCATCGAGCTGAACGAAGCCCTGCACGCTCATAACTGAGCCAGGGTCCCGAAGCTTCGGCTTCGGGACAGCTTCCGACCAGGCCCGGACGCTCGTTTACACTCAGTAGACCGTGCATCCGGGCCTGTTCGCGTTCGAACCGGCCTTAACTCGCAACGCTTCCATTTCCGTGTGCCGCAGCAATGTCCCTGAACTCCCCCTGGCGCTCCGACTTCCCCGCCCTATCGGCTCTCGATTCCGAGGGGCAGACCTATCTGGACAGCGCCGCCACTTCGCAGAAGCCCCAGGCAGTTCTGGACGCCCTGCTCGGCTACTACGCCAGCGGCGCCGCCAATGTGCATCGCGCCCAGCACCTGCCCGGCGAGCGCGCCACCCGCGCCTTCGAAGGGACACGGACACTCGCGGCACAGTGGTTGAATGCCGCCAATCCGGCGGAAATCCTCTTCACCCGCGGCGTCACCGAGGCGATCAACCTGCTGGCCTATGGCCTGGAGCACCTGTTCCAACCAGGCGATGAGATCGTCATCAGCGCCCTGGAACATCACGCCAACCTGCTTCCCTGGCAACAACTCGCCCTGCGCAGGCAGCTCAAGCTGGTGGTGCTGCCGCTGGATGATCGAGGCCTGATCGATCTGGAGCAGGCTAAGCGGTTGATTGGCGCGCGCACCCGCTTGCTGGCGGTGAGTCAGCTGTCCAACGTCCTCGGTCGCTGGCAGCCGCTGACCGAACTGCTTCCCCTGGCCCAGGCCCAGGGCGCGCTGACTGTCGTCGACGGTGCCCAAGGCGCGGTTCACGGACGCCATGACGTCCAGGCCATGGGATGCGATTTCTACGCCTTCTCCAGCCACAAGCTCTATGGCCCCGATGGCGTCGGCGTGCTCTACGGCCGTGGCGACTCGCTGGCACGACTGAAGCACTGGCAGTTCGGCGGCGAGATGGTCCACACCGCTGCCTACCAGAGCGCCGATTTCCATGGCGCACCCCTGGGTTTCGAAGCCGGCACCCCGGCCATCGCCTCCGTTATCGGACTGGGCGCGGCGTTGGATTACCTGGGCAGTCTGGACGCCGCCAGCGTCGCCGGCCATGAAGCAGCCCTGCACGCCAAGCTGCTGGCAGGCCTTGCCGCGCGAGACGGTGTGCGCCTCCTGGGTGCCCCCCAGTTGGCCCTCGCCAGTTTCACCATCGAGGGCGTGCATAACGCCGACCTGGCCCATCTCCTCACCGACCAGGGCGTTGCCGTGCGCGTCGGCCACCACTGCGCCATGCCACTCATGCAGACCCTTGGCGTGCAGGGCGCCATTCGTGTGTCCCTCGGACTGTACAACGATGGCGACGACCTGGAGCGCTTCTTCGGCGCATTGGACAAGGCCTTGGAGTTGCTGCGATGAACATGCCCACAAAAGCTCGGGAGGCCCTGGACACCTTCGCCACAGCCGGCAGCTGGGAGCAGCGCGCGCGCCTGCTGATGCAGTGGGGCGAACGGTTGGAACCCCTGACGGACACCGAGCGTAGCGACGCCAACCGCGTGCATGGTTGTGAAAGCCAGGTGTGGCTGGTGGGCGAACAGGCGAATGGTGACTGGCGATTCCGCGCCGCCAGCGATGCCCGGCTGATTCGTGGTCTGCTGGCGGTGCTGCTGGTGCGGGTCAATGGCCTGCGAGGCGATGAACTGGCCACCGTCGACCTGGCGGACTGGTTCAATCAGCTGGGATTGGGTCGGCAATTGTCACCATCGCGCAGCAATGGCCTGAACGCCGTACTCAAGAAAATGAGCGAGATGGCGAACGCAAAATCACTGTAGGGGCGAATTCATTCGCCAAAGACCGCGCAGTGGCCCCGTAGGTTGGTCCGAGTCCACGAGGCCCAACGCAATCAGTTACCGGTGCCGCAGCGTTGGGTTTCGCTGCGCTCTAGCGGAACGCCGCCCGCACCAACCTCCGAAAACCTCCGCCCTCCGACGGGTCCCGTCCGTACAAGCGAATTCATTCGCGAAAGGACGGCGCAGCCTTACCTAGCCCGCCTGACGCTCCGACGGCCTGCGCGCCCCCGCCACCAACTTATCCACAATCCGCGCCGCCGCCACCATGCCGAAGGTGGCGGTGACCATCATCACCGCGCCAAAGCCGCCGGCGCAGTCCAGCTTCACGCCTTCGCCGACGAAACTCTTCTGCTGGCACACCGAGCCATCCGGTTTCGGATAGCGCAGCTGCTCGGTGGAGAACACGCAGGGCACGCTGTAAGTCCGTCCCGGCGTCCGGGAGAAGTTGTAGGCGCGACGCAGCGTTGAGCGCACCTTGGCCGCCAGCGGGTCATTGAAGGTCTTGTTCAGGTCCGCAACCTGGATCTGCGCCGGGTCCACCTGGCCGCCGGCGCCGCCGGTGGTGACGATCTGGATCTTGCGCCGCTTGCACCAGGCAATCAGCGCGGCCTTGGCCGCGACGCTATCGATGCAGTCGATGACCGCATCCAGCTCGGGCGTGACGTACTCGGCCATGGTCTCGCGGGTGACGAAGTCGGCCACGGCATGGACCACGCAGGCCGGGTTGATGGCACGAATACGCTCGGCCATCACGTCCACCTTGGCCTTGCCCACTGCACCCTCGATGGCATGCACCTGGCGATTGGTGTTGGTGATGCAGACGTCATCGAGATCGAACAGGGAGATTTCCCCCACCCCGGAACGCGCCAGGGCCTCGGCTGCCCAGGAACCCACGCCGCCAATGCCGACCACCGCCACATGGGCGGCCTGCAACCGGGCAAGTCCTTCCAGGCCATATAGCCGCGCAATGCCGCCGAAACGCTCGTCTGTACTCATCCCATTCACTCCCATCGCCAACCTTCGGGCGGGCGCGCATTATAGGAAGCGCTATCCCTCGGCCCAAGTCCATTGCCGCTGAATGGCGGCCTATAGATTTGCGCGCGGTCCGTCAGGGCTATAGTCGACCGATAACGACAAGGGAGCCGGTCATGCGCAATTTCACCTTCTACAACCCCACCCGCATCCACTTCGGCGAAGGCCAGATCACCAAGCTGGCGCGCGACGTGCCGGCGGGTAGCAGGGTGTTGGTCACCCATGGAGGCGGAAGCATCTTCCAGAACGGTGTCTGGCAGCAGGTCGAGGATGCCTTGGTGGATCACAAGGTCGTCCGTTTCGGCGGCATCGAGGCCAACCCGCAGTTCGATACCCTGGTCAAGGCAGCCGATCAGGCCAGGGCCGAACAGTGCGACTTCATCGTCGCCGTGGGCGGAGGCTCGGTCATCGATGGCAGCAAGTTCATCGCCGCGGCGGCTTGCTACGACGGCGACCCGCTGGACCTGCTCAGCGGTAAACGCATTACCGCCGCCCTGCCCATGGGCTGCGTGCTGACCCTGGCCGCGACCGGTTCCGAGAGCAATCCCCACGGCGTGGTTACCCATGTCGCCCGCCAGGAAAAGCTGCCGTTCTCCAGCGCCCTGCTCTACCCGCGATTCGCCATCCTCGACCCACGAACCACCTTCAGTCTGCCACCCCGGCAAATCGGCAATGGCGTCGTGGATGCCTTCGTCCACACCATCGAGCAATACCTCACCTACCCTTCCGACGCACCTCTGCAGGACCGCTATGCCGAAGGCCTGTTGCTAACCCTGATAGAGGAAGGCCCCAAGGCCCTGGCCAACCCCGACGACTACGCCGTGCGCGCCAATCTGATGTGGTGCGCCACACAGGCCCTGAACGGTCTCCTCGGCTGCGGCGTGCCCCAGGACTGGTCGACTCACATGATCGGTCACGAGCTGACCGCCCTGTACCACATCGATCACGCGCAGACCCTGGCGGTGGTGCTTCCGGCCTTGCTGGCGGAGCGCCGCCAGGTCAAGCGCGAGAAGCTCCTGCAATACGGGGCTCGCGTCTGGGGCCTGAAGGAAGGCGACGAAGAACAGCGTATCGACGCCGCTATCAAGGCCACCCGCGACTTTTTCAAGCGCATGGGCGTGCCGACCCGTCTGTCCGAACACGGGCTGGACGCCGATGTGATCCCGCAGGTCCTGGCGCAACTGGAGCGGCATGGGATGACGGCGCTGAGCGAACGCCGCGACCTCGACCTGGAAGCCAGCGAGCGCATTCTGCTGCGCGCGCTCTGAACCTGACCGTCGGTCCAGGCGCCCTGTAGGAGATTGCTAGCGAAATGGGGGCCTTCGCTGGCAAGCTAGCTCCTACGGGCAATGCAGCTACCTGCAACACTCAGCTTTCGCTCACCAATCGAACTTCTCGCGCCGCAAGCAAACAAACCCTCTGGCGGGGACGGTCATCCGGCTTCCCCGGCTGGTCGCAATCTATACAGCTGTTGGGCGCCGGGGTAGGATTCGCGCCGACCAGCACATCGCTGGCCCTACCCCAGGTTTCGTACGAAATTTGATCAAATGCCGATCATTCTCGTATGGAACCCAGTTCCTCGATTCGGAACCCTTGACCTCTATGCCATCGCGTAAATTTGGACTCAACCTGGTGGTCTTCGTGGCAGTCGCCGCGTTGTTCACCGGTATCTGGGCACTCTACAACCGCCCGGTCACCGCGCCGGACTGGCCGGAACAGATATCCGGCTACTCCTTCTCGCCGTTCCGCGCGGACCAGAACCCGCAAACCAACCGCTACCCCAACGACGAGCAGATCCGCCAGGACCTCGAGTTGGTGAGCAAGCAGACCGACAGCATCCGTACCTACTCGGTGGATGGCACCCTGGCCGATATCCCGCGCCTGGCGGAAGAGTTCGGCCTGCGAGTGACCCTCGGTGTCTGGATCAGCCCGGACGAGGAACGCAACGAGCGCGAGATCGCCAAGGCCATTGAAATCGCCAACGCGTCCCGCAGCGTGGTTCGCGTGGTGGTAGGTAACGAGGCCCTCTTCCGTCGCGAGATCAGCCGCAAGGACCTGATGGTCTACCTGGACCGCGTACGCGCCGCCGTGAAGGTGCCGGTGACCACGTCCGAGCAGTGGCACATCTGGCTGAAGTACCCGGAACTGGCCAAGCACGTCGACCTGGTGGCCGCCCACGTCCTGCCGTATTGGGAATTCGTGCCGATGGAGGACTCCACCGAGTTCGTCCTGGAGCGGGCCAAGGACCTGAAGAAGGCCTTCCCGAAGAAACCCCTGCTGCTCTCCGAAGTGGGCTGGCCGAGCAACGGCCGCATGCGCGGCGGTGCTGACGCTTCCCAGGCCGACCAGGCCATCTACCTGCGCACCCTGGTCAACGCCCTTAACGCCAAGGGCTACAACTACTTCGTGATCGAGGCCTTCGACCAGCCGTGGAAGGCCAGCGACGAGGGTTCGGTGGGCGCCTACTGGGGCGTCTATAACCTCGACCGCCAGCCGAAGTTCGCTTTCGAAGGCCCGGTGATCGCCATCCCGCAATGGCGCATGCTCGCGGTCGCCTCCGTGGTCATGGCGCTGCTGGCCCTGGCCCTGATGCTGATCGACGGCAGTGCCCTGCGCCAGCGCGGCCGCACCTTCCTGACCTTCGTCGCCTTCGCCGGCGGCTCGGTACTGGTCTGGATCGCCTACGACTACAGCCAGCAGTACAGCACCTGGTTCAGCCTGACCGTCGGTCTGCTCCTCGGCGTCGGCGCCCTGGGCGTCTTCATCGTGCTGCTGACCGAAGCCCATGAACTGGCCGAGGCGGTCTGGGTGCGCAAGCGCCGCCGTCCGTTCCTGCCGGTCCTGGCCGACAGCGCCTACCGCCCGAAAGTGTCGGTGCACGTGCCCTGCTACAACGAGCCGCCGGAGATGGTCAAACAGACCCTCGACGCCCTGGCCAACCTCGACTATCCGGACTACGAAGTCCTGATCATCGACAACAACACCAAGGACCCGGCCGTCTGGGAACCGGTGCGCGACTACTGCGAACAATTGGGCCCGCGCTTCAAGTTCTTCCATGTCGCCCCGCTGGAAGGCTTCAAGGGCGGCGCGCTGAACTACATTCTGCCGTACACCGCACCGGACGCCGAAGTCGTGGCCGTGATCGACTCCGACTACTGCGTCGACCGCAATTGGCTCAAGCACATGGTTCCGCACTTCGCCGACCCGGAAATCGCCGTGGTGCAGTCGCCGCAGGATTATCGCGACGGCAACGAGAACACCTTCAAGCGCCTCTGCTACGCGGAGTACAAGGGCTTCTTCCACATTGGCATGGTCACCCGCAACGACCGCAACGCCATCATCCAGCACGGCACCATGACCATGATCCGTCGCAGCGTGATGGACGAGCTGAAGTGGGCCGACTGGACCATCTGCGAAGACGCCGAGCTGGGTCTGCGCGTGTTCAAGAGCGGCTATGCCGCGGCTTATGCACACGAGAGCTTCGGCCGTGGTCTGATGCCGGACACCTTCATCGACTACAAGAAGCAGCGCTTCCGCTGGGCGTATGGCGCCATCCAGATCATGAAGGGGCACGCCCGCAGCCTGTTCCTCGGCAAGGACTCCAAGCTCAAGCAAGGCCAGCGCTATCACTTCATCGCCGGCTGGCTACCCTGGGTTGCCGATGGCCTGAACATCTTCTTCACCGCCGGCGCCCTGCTGTGGTCGGCAGCGATGATCATCGTGCCGCAACGGGTCGACCCGCCGCTGCTGATCTTCGCGATCCCGCCGCTGGCGCTGTTCGTCTTCAAGGTGGGCAAGATCGTGTTCCTCTACCAGCGCGCGGTGGGGGTGAACCTGAAGGACGCCTTCTGCGCCGCAGTAGCGGGCCTCGCGCTCTCGCACACCATCGCCAAGGCTGTGCTCTATGGGTTCTTCACCAAGAGCATTCCGTTCTTCCGCACGCCGAAGATGCGCAGCAACCACGGCCTGCTTATGGCCCTGGCCGAAGCCCGCGAAGAAGTCTTCGTGATGCTCCTGCTCTGGGGCGCGGCAATCGGCATCGCCATCGTCCAGGGCATGCCCAGCCCAGACGTGAAGTTCTGGGTGGCCATGCTGCTGGTGCAGTCGCTGCCCTACCTGGCGGCGCTGATCATGGCACTGCTCTCCTCCATGCCGAAGGGCCAGGAAGAGGAGCAAGAAGAGGTCGCCACCGCCTGACGGAAGCATCTCGAGACTGTTTGAGAACGTCACGAGCGAAGGTCAGGCAAGGCGAAAACAGCCGAAGAAGCGCAGTTTACGTGTTGTAAATGAGCATTCTGAGGCTGTTTTCAACGCAGCATCACCTAGCGCAGTAGTTTTCAAACAGTCTTAAACGGCGGCCTATGGCCGCCGTTCTTGTTTTAAGATATCGGCCTTTTCATCCCTTGCGTTGCCGCGCTGCCCTCCGGAGCCCTTCATGTCGACCCTCTCCCCCACCCTCGAACTCGCCTGCGACCTCATTCGTCGTCCCTCGGTCACCCCGGTCGACGAAGGCTGCCAGGACCTGATGATGCGCCGGCTGGAAGCCGCGGGCTTCCGCATCGAGCGCATGCGCATCGAGGATGTGGAGAACTTCTGGGCCATCCGTGGCGGCGAGGGTCCGGTGCTCTGCTTCGCCGGCCATACCGACGTGGTGCCTACCGGCCCCGTGCAGGCCTGGCAGCACGAGCCGTTCGATGCCCTGATCGACGCGCAAGGCATGCTCTGCGGCCGCGGCGCGGCGGACATGAAAGGTAGCCTCGCGGCAATGGTGGTCGCGGTCGAGCGCTTCGTCGCCGAACACCCCCAGCACAAGGGCGCCATCGCCTTCCTCATCACCAGCGACGAAGAAGGTCCGGCCCATCACGGCACCAAGGCTGTGGTCGAGCGCCTGGCCGCTCGGGGTGAGCGCCTGGACTGGTGCATCGTCGGCGAACCGTCGAGCACCTCGCTGGTGGGTGATGTGGTTAAGAACGGCCGTCGCGGCTCCCTTGGCTGCACCCTGACGGTTCGCGGCGTGCAGGGTCACGTCGCTTACCCGCACCTGGCGAAGAACCCCATCCACCTGGCTGCGCCGGCCCTTGCCGAACTAGCCGCGGAACACTGGGACGACGGCAACGCTTTCTTCCCGCCCACCAGCTTCCAGATCTCCAACCTCAACTCCGGCACCGGCGCCACTAACGTCATCCCGGGCGAACTGAAGGCCATCTTCAACTTCCGTTTCTCCACCGAATCCACCGTGGATGGCCTGCAGCGCCGGGTCGAGGCCATCCTCGACAAACACGGCCTGGACTACCACCTGGAGTGGGCGCTGTCCGGCCTGCCCTTCCTGACCCAGCCGGGCGAACTGCTGGATGCGGTTTCCGCGAGCATCAAGGCCATTACCGGCCGCGACACCACCCCTTCCACCAGTGGCGGCACCTCCGATGGACGCTTCATTGCCACCATGGGCACGCAGGTGGTCGAACTCGGTCCGGTGAACGCCACCATCCACCAGGTGAACGAGCGGGTACTGGCCAGCGATCTCGACCTGCTGACCGACATCTACCAGCAGACCCTGGTCCGACTGCTCGCACAATGACGCTCATCTGCCCCCTCTGCCAGGGTGCGCTGAGCGCCCGCGACCAGGGCCTGGCGTGCCCGGCGAACCATAGCTTCGACCGCGCGCGCCAGGGCTACTACAACCTGCTGCCGGTGCAACACAAGAACAGCCGCGACCCGGGCGACAACGCCACCATGGTCGAGGCGCGTCGACGCTTCCTCGACGGCGGCCACTATGCGCCGCTCGCCAATCGCCTGGCCGCGCTCGCTGCCGAACGCGATCCGGAGCGCTGGCTGGATATCGGCTGTGGCGAAGGCTACTACACGGGCCAACTGGCCATGGCCCTTCCCGCGACCGATGGCTATGCCCTGGACATCTCCCGCGAAGCTGTCAAACGCGCCTGCCGCCGCGCCCCGCAATTGCACTGGCTGGTGGCGAGCATGGCGCGCGTGCCCTTGGCCGATGCCAGTTGCCAACTGCTCGCCAGCGTGTTCAGCCCACTGGACTGGCAGGAAGCGCAGCGCCTGCTTTCACCCGGCGGCGGACTGCTGCGCATGGGGCCAACCCGTGAGCACTTGCTGGAGCTGCGCCAGAAGCTCTACGACGAAGTTCGCGACTACGACGACCAGAAACACTTGACCCTGATCCCCGACGGCATGCGCCTGGCCCACAGCGAAACGCTGAGCTATCGCCTGCACCTGGCTGACGCGGTGGCTCGCGCCGACCTCCTGGCCATGACGCCCCACGGCTGGCGTGCCAGCGCCGAGCGCCGCGCGGCAGTCGTGGCAGCCCCATTCGAGGTCACGGTTTCCATCCGCTACGATTGGATCGAACGAATCTAGGGAGTCCCCATGCGCCAACCCGATATCGAGATCTACCTCAAGGACGCCGATCAGGAGGCCGTCACTGTCTGGCTCAACGAGGCGCTGGGCACCTGCACGCCCTGGCAGCAGAAGGGACAGACCTTCAAATGCCTGGCAGGAAGCATTCCCGTGACCTGGCTGCCAAAAGCCGTTGGCAAGTGGAACAGCGTCTATCTGGAAAGCGATGCGACGCCCTGGGAGGACGACCTGGGCTGTGCCCGCGCGGCTTTCGCTGCACTCGGCGTGGAAATCCGCTGCGCGCCCGGTGGCTGGCAGGAAGTACAGGGCGAGGAAGATGCCGACCGCTGGATCAAGGTAAATGCGGAAGGCGAGCAGGAGATCATCTGGCGCACCGATTGAACAATCGGTTGCCGATGCAGGAATCGCAGAAAACAAAAGGCCCGTCACTGACGGGCCTTTTGTTTTTGAGTCTCAGACCTTGGCGACGTCTTCCGCCTGCAGGCCTTTTTGACCCTGGATCACGGAAAACTCTACCTTCTGGCCTTCCAGCAGAGAGCGATGGCCCTCGCCGCGGATAGCGCGGTAGTGAACGAATACATCAGGACCGCTTTCGCGCTGAATGAAACCATAGCCCTTGGCGTCATTGAACCACTTGACGGTTCCGACCTCACGATCAGCCATTACTGCTCTCTCCAACTCACAATTTTTTTGTTTACCCCCTTTGGTAGGGGTTTCGACGGTGCGATAAAGACGTCTTCTTGTTATATCCGACCCCGGCCGAATCGAGCTTGGAGCGGTTACTTCAAGTGGCGTTCTTTTTTTGACCGCGACCGGAGTATACGACAAGAGTTCGTACTGAAAAGCACTTTTTTATGACAGTTCGGAATGGCCGCCCCATGCGGTCTGGACGCCCTTTTTTGGCTCTTTGGAAGTACAAAATGGGGCATAAGGTTAGGCGGAAATGAACTATTTATTGTCCGATTTACCGCCCTCCCAATAACTTCAACTATTTGGCGGCAAGTACGTCTTCGAGCTTCTTGGCCAAAGCCTGATACTGGAATGGCTCCAACCTGTATGCCCAATCCAGTTTGCCCGGCACCTGTTCATCGGCAAGCTTTTGCTTCTCCTTGAGGATCATCCAGGCTTGTTCGCCCTGGCTGAAAATTTCCCCCCGCAGCTCACCACCGTCGAAGGTGGAAAGGCTGAACTGAAGCATCGGCTTGCCCTTGAACTGAACTTGCGCCAGCGGGGCGTTATCGGCGAACTCCAGTCCCGCGAACAGCGTCGCCATGCCGTTTGCCGCAGCCTCGTACGCCAGCCGGCGCCCCTTGGGCAACTGCTTGACTTTGAGGTTGGGCTCTTCGGCCGAATCACGGTAGACGGTCAGGCGCTTGCCATCCGGATAGGTGACGTCCACCTGCCGCACGCTGGCGAAGGGAATGACCGCGACGCGGCGATCCAGCCAGCCGAGTTCGTTCGTCGGCAAGGCAATGGTCTGGTCGACCAACCAGACTTGGTTGTCGCCGTAGAGTCGCACCAGTTGACCGCTCCCCTGTTGCGCCGCCTTGCCCACGAGCAGTTCCAGCGGTGGCTCGCCACCACGCTCCAGCTTGATCCGCGTTCCCTGCTCCTCGGGAGGGCCCTTGTCCGCCAGGCCGACTTGGCCATGCAATTGCGGATTGGCTGTCTTGGCTTCCACCTTGCGCGCATCGGCCAACGCGCGCAGCAAGGTCGCCACGGGCAGCCCGGCGGCCGGGTAGTCCGCCTTGACCGGCAGCACCCAGAGACCATCCTTGCGCGCGAGCTGCAGATCCGGCTGCCCGGGTATCTGCACCTCCAGTGCGGTCACGCCCGCCAGGTTGCCTTGCAACGCAGGCAACAGCAGTTCGCGGGTAGCGCTAGCAGGCTGCGGTTGCGGCCGTGAGCTGTCGCGCTGGATGAAGTAGGCGGCGCCGAGGCCAGCGGCCAGCAGCGCAAGAACGATCAGACCTTTGCGTCCCATGGCACCTCCCTCAGGCCTTGCGCTGGCGGCGCCAGAGCCACAGCACGAGCACACCCAGCGTCAGCACCAGTGGCACCAGGGCGATGTTGATGAATTTCAGGGTGCGGCCCAGGTCTTCGATGTTGGCATTGAGCTGGAAGCGTACGTCGCGCAGTTCCTTGCGGATGCGCAGTTTCTCCTGGACGAACTGTTGCAGCGTCGCCTGCTGTTCCGGCGTCAGCTCCAGGGCCTTGGTGGGGTCCTGGTTTTGCTGCAGGGAGGTCAGCTTTTGCTCGGTATCCGCCAAGCGCTGCTGGAGTACCTGCTCCTGCTCGCGGAACTTGACCTCGGCATCGCGCTGAAGCTTTTCCACCACGTCGAACGGGCGGCTGTAGCGGCCGCGCGAGCGTACGCTGATCAGCGCATCGGAGCCGGCAAGGTTGTCCAGGGCGTTGATCGCGAAGCCCGAGTTGTCGGCCCAGGGTTGTGGTACGCGCTGCCCGAAGAAATCCTGCACCTGGACCCACATGCGGTCGCTGAGGATGTCGGTGTCGGCGACGGCGATCACGTTGATGTTCGCGGCAGACTTCAGACCGTCCTTGCGACCCTCTATCCCCTCAGGGAACGCCGATTGCGCCGGCCCGCTGATACGCGCAGCCAGGGTGTAGCGCTCGCCAGTGGGCTTGAGTTCGCGAATCAACTCCTCGGGGTCGGAGAGCATCCCGAAACGCTGCACGTCGAAAGGCATGGCGTATTCGGAACTCTGGATCAGCGGCACGAACTGGGTCTTGGCACCCTCCAGCGGCTTGAGAATGCCGGCGGTAGCCACCGTGATGTTTTCCAGGCCTGCAGTGCTGACATCGTTCTGGTCGAGGCTGTGCCGCGGCAGATTGAGCCAGGCGGCATGGCGCGCGGGCGGCTTGTCCGCCCCCACACTGACCGACATCGCGTTGGCACCGTCACCCACCACCTTGCCCGGCACCATTTGCAGGCCCCAGGCCTTGAACAGCGTGTCCAGGTCAGACGACTTGTCCCCGCCCGGCTCTCCCGGCATTTCCATGCCGCTGTCCGCCTCGCTCCAGGGGTCGACGAAGGCCAGCAGCTTGCCCCCGCGCAGGACGAACTGGTCAATCGCGTACTGGGTCTGCTGCGGCAGGCCCTTCGGATGCACCAGCAGGAGTACCGACACCGTCTCGGGAATCTGATCGGTATCGCTCTTAAGGCTCTCGATCTGGAACAACTGGCGGACTTCCTCCATCACCATCCAGGGCTGGGTCGGCTGGCGGGTCATCATGTCGAAGCCGCCATTGAGCTTCAGCCCGGAAAGAATCCCCACCACCGGGCGCTCCGGCTTGGCCAGGCTCTGCACCAGGCGGCTGACCTCGTACTCGAGGAACTCCTCCTGGTCCAGCGGGAAGAACGGAATGATCTGGGTGTCATCCACACCATTGGTACCCGCCAGGCCGAAATAGATCTGGTCGCCACCCTGCTGCAGCGGCACGGCCTGCAAACCGAATTCGGCAGCCTTGTCCTCGTCCTCGGAGAAAGGCTCGGGATCGATGACGTGCAACCTGATCTTGCCGTCCGCGGCACGCTCGTAAGCCTTGAGCATCTCCTCCACGCGCCGGGCGTAGTTGCGCAGCACGACCAGGTCCTTGGCGGACTTGTCGGAGTAGAAGAAGTACAGGTTGATGGGCTCGTCGATCTCGCCAAGGATCTGCTTGGTCCCGTCGGAGATGGTGTAGAGCTTCTGCTCGGTGAGGTCGACCCGCGCATTGGTCAGGGTCAGCCCGGCGAGCATGTTGAAGGCCAGGAACGCCACGGCGATGAGCAGCAGCCCGGCACCGGAATACATCAGTCTTTTCATGTTCAGTCGGCCTTTTTCAGATCGACCACCACAGCGGTGGCGGCCAGCCAGGCGGCGATCAGGGTGACGAAGTAGAGCAGGTCACGCAGATCGATCACACCCTTGCTGATGGCGTCGAATCGGGTCAGGAAACTCAGCGAAGCCACGGCATCCAGCAGCCACTGCGGCGCCCAGCTGCTGAAAGCGTCCAGCACCAGCGGGAAGCCGCTGACGATGAACAGGAAGCAGACGCTGACGGCGAGGATGAAGGCGATCACCTGGTTCTTCGCCAGTGCCGACATGCAAGAGCCAATGGCGAGGAAGGCCCCGGCCAGCAGCCAGCTGCCGATGTAGCCGGTGACGATGGCGCCGTTGTCCGGCTCTCCCAGGTAGTTGACCGTGATTACCATCGGGAAAGTCAGCAACAGCGCCAGCCCGGCGAAGGCCCAGGCGGCGAGGAACTTGCCCGTGACCGCCTCGAAGCGAGTGATCGGCAGGGTCATCAGCAATTCGATAGAGCCGGACTTGCGCTCCTCTGCCCACAGTCGCATCGCGATGGCTGGCACGAGGAACAGGTAAAGCCACGGATGGAAGTTGAAGAATGGCGCGAGGCTCGCCTGGCCACTTTCGTAGAAACCGCCCAGGTAAAAGGTGAATACCCCGGACAGCACCAGGAAGATCACGATGAACACATAAGCCAGCGGCGTGGCGAAATAGCTCGCCAGCTCGCGTTTGAAAATCACCGGCAACTGCCTCATGCCGCTTCTCCCCGGGTCAGTCGGCGGAATACTTCGTCGAGACGGCCGCGCTCCACGTCCAGCTCCTTCACTTTCCAGCCCCGCTGATGAATCAGTTGGTTCACCTGCGGGAAGATCACTTCGCCCGGCTTGGCCAGGATGGTCAGGCCGCCCTGGATAGCGTTTTCTTCGATGCCAGCCACGCCCGGAAGCAGCGCCAACGCCAGCATATCCAGGGGCTCCTCGGCCACCAGGGTGACGGCCTGGTGATACCGCGAGCGGCTTTCCAGCTCGAACGGCGTGCCGTCCGCTACCACCTTGCCGGAGGCGATCACCAGCGCGCGGGTGCAGACCGCCGTGACCTCTTCGAGTATGTGGGTGGAGATGATCACGATCTTGTCGCGGGCCAGGCTCTGGATCAGTTGGCGGACCTGATGCTTCTGGTTCGGGTCGAGGCCGTCGGTGGGCTCATCGAGAATCAGCACGCGGGGGTCGTGGAGAATCGCCTGGGCCAGGCCGACACGGCGCTTGTAGCCCTTGGAGAGGGTTTCGATGGATTGGCCGAGGACGTTGTCCAACTCCACCTGCCCCACGGCACGGGCCACCCGGGCCTTCTTCTCGGCACCACGGAAGCCGCGGACTTCAGCGATGAATTCGAGAAAGCCGCGCACCGTCATGTCGCCATAGCAGGGCGCGCCTTCCGGCAGGTAGCCGACCTCCCGCTGGGCTTTTAGCGTCTGGGTCTGGATGTCGAAGCCGAAGATGCTGGCGCTGCCGGAGGTCGGGGCGAGGAAGCCCGTGAGCATCTTCATGGTGGTGGACTTGCCCGCGCCGTTAGGGCCAAGGAAGCCCAGCACCTCCCCCGGTGCGACGCTGAAGGACAGGTTATCCACGGCAGTGTGCTGCGCGAAGCGCTTAGTCAGATTTGTTATTTCGATCATGGCCTTTAGTCCCAAAGGGAGCAGCCCCTGGCCATGCTGGCCACCGGGGCCTTGCAAAACGCCGGCGGACTATAAGGAGTGATCCGCCAGCATTGCAAGACGGGCATTTGTGCCAAAAGTTGCAGGAATCTTCGGGCTAAAACGACGGCCCGCGCCTTTTTGCGACCCGACGGGGAATACGGCAAACTAGCCGCCCCGAGCAATTGCTCGTTTCACAGCATTACCCCGCCATGACCCGCTCCCCTTTCCGCCGCCTTGCCTTTGGTGCCCTGCGCCGCCTGCTTTATTTGTGGGTACGTTCGGAAACCATCAACCAGTCGGCGTTCACCCTCAAGCTCGACCGCAGCAAGCCGGTGTTCTACGTCCTGCAACAACCGTCGGCCAGCGATCTGGCGGTAGTGGATCGGGAGTGCACCAAGGCCGGCCTGCCACGCCCGGTACTGCCAGTGGCGGTGGGCGACCTGATGGAGCCGGCGGCCTTTTTCTACCTGCAACCCGAACCGGGCTGGCTGGGTGGCCAGGACAAGCGCGCGGCCTCTCCGACCCTGGTGCGGGTACTGGGCGCCATCGAGCGGCAGGCGGTGGAAGATGCACAGATCATCCCGGTGACGGTGTTCTGGGGTCAGTCACCCGACCGCGAGACCAGTCCCTGGAAGCTGCTGTTCGCCGATAGCTGGGCCGTCACCGGCCGCCTGCGCAAGCTGGTCAGCATCCTCATTCTCGGGCGCAAGACGCGCGTGCAGTTCTCCGCGCCCATCCATCTGCGCGAGCTGGTGGAACAGGACAAGGGGCCGGAGCGCACCCTACGCATGGTCAACCGCATTCTCCGGGTGCACTTCCGCAACCAGAAGACCGCGGTGATCGGCCCCGACCTTTCCCACCGCCGCAACCTGGTCAAGGGCCTGGTGCGTGGCCCGCTGGTTCGCCAGGCCATCGCCGACGAAGCCGAGCGCGAGAAGATCAGCCTCGCCACCGCCGAAGCGCAGGCGTTGAAGTATGGCAACGAGATCGCCTCCGACTTCGCCTACACCGCCATCCGCTTCCTCGAAGTCGTGCTGTCCTGGTTCTGGAACAAGCTCTACGAGGGCATCAAGGTCAACCATATCGAGCAGGTGCAGGAGATCGTGCATGGCCACGAGGTCATCTACGTGCCTTGCCACCGCAGCCATATCGATTACCTGCTGCTGTCCTACCTGCTGTTCCGTAACGGCCTGACACCACCGCACATCGCCGCCGGCATCAACCTCAATATGCCGGTGATCGGCGGCCTGCTGCGCCGTGGCGGTGCCTTCTTCATGCGCCGCACCTTCAAGGGCAATCCCTTGTACACGGCGGTGTTCAACGAATACCTGCACACCCTCTTCAGCCGCGGCTTCCCGGTGGAGTACTTCGTCGAGGGCGGGCGCTCGCGCACCGGGCGTATGCTGCATCCCAAGACCGGCATGCTCGCCATCACCCTGCGCAGTTTCCTGCGTTCCTCGCGGTTGCCCATCGTCTTCGTGCCCGTGTACATCGGCTACGAGCGCGTGCTGGAAGGCCGCACCTACCTGGGCGAACTGCGCGGCGCGAGCAAGAAGAAGGAATCCATCTTCGACATTTTTAAGGTCATCGGCGCTCTCAAACTGCGTTTCGGCTCGGTGGCGGTGAACTTTGGCGAACCGATCAAGCTGGCCGAATTCCTCGACCAGCAGCAGCCGGACTGGCGCGCCCAGGAACTGGGTCCGCAGTTCCGGCCGGCCTGGCTCAACGACACCACCAACCAGCTCGCCGTACACATCGCCCGCCACCTCAATGACGCGGCGGCAATCAATCCGGTCAACCTGGTGGCCCTGGCGCTTCTGTCCACTACCCGCCTGGCCCTGGACGAGCGCGCCCTGACCCGCGTGCTCGATCTCTATCTGGCCCTGATTCGCGCCGTGCCTTATTCGCCCCACGCGACCCTGCCGGAAGGCGATGGTCAGGCGCTGATCCAGTACGTGCAGAGCATGAACCTGCTCGCCGAACAGAAAGACGCGCTGGGCAAGATCCTCTATCTGGACGAGCAGAACGCCGTCCTCATGACCTACTACCGCAACAACGTCCTCCACGTGTTCGCCCTGCCCGCACTGCTCGCGTGCTTCTTCCAGAGCAGCTCGCGCATGAGCCGCGAGCAGATCCTGCGCTACACCCGCGCCCTGTATCCCTACCTGCAGGCTGAACTATTCATCCGCTGGGACGCCAGCGAACTGGAAGGCGTGGTGGACCAGTGGCTGGCGGCCTTCGTCGAACAGGGCCTGCTCAAGGTGGAGGGTGACGTCTACGTGCGTCCGGCGCCGAGTTCGCGGCAGTTCGTCCTCCTGACCCTGCTGGCCCGCGCCATCGTCCAGACCCTGCAGCGTTTCTACATGGCGATCGCCCTGCTGCTGAACGCCGGACAGAACCAGCTGAGCGCCGAGGAACTGGAAGACCTCTGCACCGTCATGGCCCAGCGCCTGTCGATCCTCCACGGCCTGAACGCCCCGGAGTTCTTCGACAAGAGCCTGTTCCGCCACTTTATCCAGACCCTGCTCGACCAGCGCGTGCTGCGCCGGGACGACGCCGGCAAACTGGGATATCACGAACTGCTCGGCGAACTGGCCGAGGGCGCTGCCAAGCGCGTGCTCCCCGCAGAGATTCGCCTGTCCATCCGCCAAGTGGCTTTCGATCGCCAGGCCGAAGCGGAACCGGAAGCCGTGGTAGAAGCTGGCTGACCCGCATCCCCGCCAGGCCTTCGGGCCTGGCGCTTTCCTGTACCGCCCGCTTTAGACCGTTCCTACAGGACATCCGGACCGCTTCCGGCAGGCGTCGCCGGGACCACTTCGTACCATTCGGCGCTGCATCGCCTCGGTCCATCGAGCGCATCACCAGCCCTGAACACGGAAGGCCCCGTCCCATGCTCCTGAGAACCATCACTGTCGAGAACGGCACCGGAGAGGTGGTCAACGCTGCCGTCCTGTGCAGTTTCGCCATTCCCCAGATCGATAGAAACATCCTCGTCTACACCCTCAATGAAGAAGACCGCCACGGCACCGCGAAGGTGTACGTGACCAGTGCCGTTCCCCAGGAGAACGGCTATCGCCTGGCCAATCTGGAATCGGAGCAGGAATGGCAGTGCGCCCTGGCGGTGCTCAAGCAGATCACCAAGGGGGAGCAATCGTGAACACGAACGAAAAAACGCAGTTCCACTTCGTCCGGCTCGATGGCGAAATCACCGGCGTAGACGAGAACCCTCCAAAGGCCCGTGAACACCGCAGCCTCGCCATCAACCGTTCCTCGGTGAACAAGCTGATCGCCACACGGCAGAGTGCCAATACCGGCGTTCCGCTGCCCTCCGCCCGCCCAGCGCTGGCGGATCCAGGCGCCAGGCAAGCCGCGCCGTCCGTCCCGTTCCACAGCCACTCCCTGAGCGTGGATTTCAGCCTGCCGCCACTGTCTCCTGAAACCGCAATCGCAACGGAGCCCCTGCCTGAAGCGGAGGAAGTGCGCGAAGAGGTACCGGGCGTGCAGGGTGTCGATGAAGAATCCAGCCAGGAAGAGACAGCGTTGCCCATCGCTTCCGACCAGGAGCCGGCATCCGGGGACGCCCCGGCCCCCGAACCCGAACCCGAACCCGAACCCGAACGGAGCATGGAAGCCGACGACCTGCGGAACTTCAGCGTCGAACTCGCAACGCAACTCCCCGCCGAGTCATCCGATGCGACAGCGACTATGACGGAGCAACCCGAGGTAGCGCCGGAGCTCGAATCCAGCGTGTCGCCTTCCCTTGGCGGCGATGCGGACAATCTCCTGTACGACGTGCAGAACACCCTCGACTCCCTCGCGGACATGGCCAAGGGGCTCACCCAGCAGAAACTGGACGCGCTGAAACATCAGGAGGGTCTGGAGCAACGCAAGTTGCAACTGCAGGAAAAGGAACGCCTCCTCACCGACAAGGAGGAGCAATTGCGATTGCTGGAAGCGCGCCTGACGCGCGAAGTGGGCAATCTGGAGCGCAGCGCCGAAGACAACGCCCGAGCCCTGGCCGAGCGCAGTGCCGCGCTCAAATCCCTGGCCGAGAACGTGGAAGCGAGGGACCGCAGCACCGCCAGGCTCGCCGACACCCTGCGCCACGAAAAGCAGCGCAATGACGAGTTGACCGAAGCCCTGCAGCGGCGCGCCGATACCCTGGACGAACGCGAAGCCGCACTCTCCCGAAAGCAGGACGAACTGGCCGAGAAGCTCAAGCAATTGATCGCCGCCAAGGACCGCTTCCGCGCGCTGGTCAAGGCATTCAACGAGACGGTGCAGTTCAACGACACCCTCAACGCCATCTCCAGCACCGCACTGGACGACAACGCGCACTGACCCCTCAATCGCCCCCACTCGGGGGCGATGTCTTTTGGGGGCGCTCGAAGCCCTGGCTCAACGCACTTCGCCTTCTATAGTGGGTCCTATCAATCCCACATGACCCCGAGGCCCCAATGAAAACACTGCCCCTGATCCTCGCCGGCAGCCTGCTCGCCGCCTGTGCCGGCCAGCCCACCGAGCAGACGAGCCACCTGGTGGGTGAAGTCTTCTACCTGCAACGGATCGCGCTGCCGCCCGCCGCGACCCTGAGCGTCAGCCTGCAGGACGTTTCCCTTGCCGATGCGCCGGCGGTGGAACTTGCTCGCCAGCAGGGGCCGATCCAGGGTCAGGTACCCCTATACTTTCGCCTCGACTACGACCCCGCCAAGGTCCAGCCCAACCACCGCTACGCCGTGAGTGCACGAATCGAATTGGACGGCAGGTTGATGTTCATCAGCACCGAGCAGCACTCGGTTAAACTCGACGGCTCCGACCCGCAGCCACTGCGCATCAAGGTCGACCCGGTCCGCTGATCCTCGAGGTGGACCGCCCTCAAATAGCCACAAGGATGCAGCCATGATCCGCTTCGCCACGCTCTGCGCCGGCCTCGCCCTTTCCGCCAGTGCCTTTGCCCTGTCCATTGCCGATCTCAGCCAGTCGGATGCCAGCGGCGGCCTGAAGGATGCCTTGACCCAGGGTGCCAAAGTCGCCGTCCAGCAACTGGGCAAGCCGGGCGGTTTCGCCGACAACCCGGACGTCCGCATCGAGTTGCCGGGTAACCTCGGCAAGGCTGCCAAGACCATGAAGATGATGGGCATGGGCGCCCAGGTGGAACAGCTCGAAGACACCATGAACAAGGCCGCCGAGGCTGCGGTACCACAGGCCCAAGTGTTGCTGGTGGACGCCGTGAAGAAGATGACCGTGCAGGACGCCAAGGGCATCCTCAGCGGCCCGGACGATGCCGCCACCCAGTACCTGAACAAATCCAGCCGCGAGCAGTTGCGCGCCAAGTTCCTGCCCATCGTCAAGCAGGCCACCGACAAGGTTGGGCTGGCCCAGCAATACAACAGCTTCGCCGGCCAGGCCGCCAGCTTCGGCGTGGTGAACGCCAAGAGCGCCAATATCGAGAGCTACGTGACTGAGGAAACCCTGGACGGCCTGTTCAAGATGATCGCCGAGCAGGAAGCCAGCATCCGCCAGAACCCGGCGGGTGCCGCCACCAGCCTGGCGAAGAAGGTGTTCGGGGCGCTTTGAGCGTCGCAATGCAGTGATGAAGCCCGGCTTGATGCCGGGCTTTTTTGTGGGTGTTCGGTTGGTTCCGGTGAATAGGCTATCCGGCCCAGGTTGAACTGGAGATAGATGTCCAGCTCATTACCGAGTGGGATTCAGGTGGCTTTGGAGAGCGAAACAGGAGTATTTCCAAGAGAAAAGATTATTCATGTTGTAGGAATGTTTTATGTGACCAGTAAGCGTTATCCCCTAATCTTGTGGCTATTCTTTATTAAGCCCTAAGTAATTGTAAAGAAACAAAAAATCAAACCTAGAATATTATTCTAGACCTCCTTCCTGGTTCTTTCTGTAGCTTTCCGCAGGTGGACAAACCTCAACCCTTGATTGATAAATATTCGCACTTACATTTGTAGGACGAATATATATGACCACCCCTTGGATCCTACGCTGACCGTGAGTTGCTATTGCAAAAAATGGGAGTGCGGGAGCATGTTGTTAAACCACGCTCTGTAGAAGAGCGGCTTTTGCTGGCAGCCCAAGACCCACCGTTCGCAAAGCAGCCTTAGATGGTGACTATTCGACATATCTTCGTGCATTGAAGGACCTTGGTGTGTTTTCAGCTGTACCGACTCTCCGCCAGTGGGTAGATGAGATTCTAGCGGCAGATGGCGATGCATTGAGAAGAATCGTTTCTCCTTCTTCATCGGTGAGAGCAGTGGATCAAGAATTCTCCAGCGATCTTGAGAAACTTAAAGCTCTACTCGAGCAAGACGAAGCTGAACAAGGGATCCCTGAGGGTACTTCTGCTCGAAGTTATGATATGCATTCTCGAGAGCAGAACCAAAATACGAGAATGTTTGTAGGCGCTGCTGCAATTGTTGTTGTTGCTGTGGGAGTTGCAACTTATGTGGTCGAAGGCGTCAACGTCGCAGTGGGCCTTAATATTGCCGTTCAATTAAGCGTCGTAGTTAATGTTGCTGTTCGAGGTGTTGGCGGCGGTGGTCGCCCAGGTTGCTACAAATGCCATGGGGACTATTCGAATAATAATATTGACATTGAGGATGCAGCCATTAGATTAGCCCAGTTAAATGGCAACAATCGTATTATGCTGAAGGGCATCGCAAACAAGCAAGGAAAGAAATCATAGCTTGTTTGTATGCTGCACAAGAACAGGGATTAATAAGCATCCCGAAGAATAACAGGAAGAAACTTTTCGATCATGTAGTGAAAACAACTTACACAATGGCAGGAATATAAATGAATTCAATTAGTGTAGTAATGAGCCTCAAATCAATCTTTATTAATAGCCTGTTGGTAGCGATTATTCCTGTCGTGCTTCTGTTTTGGGGTGAGTGGTCGATTACCCGCTCCGTGAGTTCAAAAGGCATGGTACTGGGGCTCATGCTGTTCTTGGCACTTCAGGGGTATGTACTTTTCCAATGTATGAGTGGAGAGGTCTCCGTAGAAAATGGCGTTATGAGGGTTCGTTCAGGATTTTATAGCACCTCGTGGCCTTCCGCCGGAGTTCAATTGGTCAATGAGTCTCAGGCAGCCCTTCCCGAGCTTACAAGGGTAAATGGAGTGGCCCTGTACGGACTCAGAGCGGGTTGGTTCAGGGGGGCTGCGCGTGATGTATTCATGCTGACATTGACTAATCAACGGGCCTGCCTTGCCAAGGACTCTGAAGTATTCGTTTGTCTCGACAAAGATGTAATCGAACGCCTTAAACCAAATTTAGGCTTGTAGCCTCGATGGCGTGAGCGCGGAAAACTGCATTGCGATTCGCCACGCCATCAAGCATTTACTTTCAACCTCAATTTAGTCCGGGTGGCTTACACCCGTACCTGATTAGCCGATCACATTCGGCGGCCGTCGCGCCAGTCGCGGGCAATCCGCCAAGGCAGCCCCTAACAATGATTCAGCCCATCCCTCTCCACTTCAAGGATGAGGAGGCAGGCTTTTGGAAACACTGCTTCCAATACGATGAACGCCTGAGCGCGCAGCGAACAGACCGGGACACAGGGCGGTACGCGTTCGGATGAAGGCAAGATCCGGGTGCCGGCACCAAGCAGGCGCGCTCATGCGAACTTGCCCAACCCGGTGTGCCCTCACCTCCCCAGCACCTCCACCCTGCTCTCCCCCACCGCCTCATCCAGCCCCTGATGGAACCACCTCAGCGCCTGCTCGAACCGCCCATGCCAGAGCCTGTCACTGGCGCCGGCCTGGATTCCCGCCTGCACCCGCGCGGCCATGGCGAAGTCTTCCTCCAGCGCCGAATAGAGAATGGCGTTGTTCTTCTCGAAATAGCGCTGCGCCTTTTCCGTCGCCGGCGCTTCCGGCAGCAAGGTATGCCCGAGCACGCGGGTCGCCAACGGGCCACCGGGGAAGACTGTGGAAAAGTCGATGTGGTCAGGCTCCACCAGCACCAGCGTATTGGGCCAGAGGAAATACAGCAGGTTGCCGTGCTGTCGCAGGTTCCAGTCCTGCTCGGGCTGGTCGAGGATCTCTCGCAGGTTGCGCTTCACGTAGTAGTTGCGGATATGCCGGCCGAATCGCTCGAACAACCCCAGGTTGGGCCAGAAGAGATGGTCGATGGTGGCCTGGTGCGCCTTGGTGACGTGGTAGTTCTCCAGGAAGGTGTCGATGGTCAGTTTCCAGTTCACCGGCCGGCGGATGTCCTGGGGATCGAAGATCACATGATCGTCCAGTGCGAAGCTGTCGAAATCAGCCAGGATCTGCTCGCCGAAGAAGGCCTCCATGTCCAGTGCCGGCCCCGGTGAATGCCGAGCCCAGACAGCGCCAAAACGCTCGGCTACCGGCACTTCGGTGAGATTCAGGCAGGAGCGGTCGATTCCCTCGAAGCCGTAGCCGTGGGGAATGCCGCGCAACTGGCCGTCAGGGTTGTAGGACCAGGCGTGATAGGGGCAGACGAAGACCCGGTTGCGCCCGCACGCGTCGCCCACCAGTTGGGTGCCGCGGTGTTTGCAGACGTTGAGGAAGGCACGCAGCCGTCCCTGCTCGTCGCGGGTCAGCAGCAGTGGCGCCAGCAGATCACGGGTAATGAAATGGCCGGGAGGAATCTCGCCGGAGCGGGCCACCAGCAAGGGCTCGCGACGCAGAATCTCATCACGCTCGCGGCGGTAGCGACACTCGTCCAGGTACAGGTCCACAGGGAGCGATGATGGCGTCTCGACGCATTCGGACACGCCTCGTTCCACCAGGGCCAGGGTCCGTTTGAGCAAGTCCACCTGGGTCGCGTGCTGCATGGGCACCTCGTCTTGTTGTCGGGGGCGGAGACAAAGCCCGGCCAGTCTCTGCCCACCGGCGATTGACGCCAAGAGCCCGGGAAGAAGTGGCCTGATGATTGGCAGGATCGCCGGGACAGGCCCATGAAAAAGGCCCCCGAAGGGGCCTTTGTCGTCAGAGGCTGGGCTGGGTATCTGGCACTGGTACCGTCCGGGTCTGCTCTGCCTCGGACGGCTTGACGCGGAACCAGGCCGCATAGAGCGCCGGCAGGAACAACAGGGTCAGGGCCGTGGCGACGATCAGTCCGCCCATGATGGCGACGGCCATGGGGCCGAAGAACACGCTGCGCGACAGCGGGATCATCGCCAAGACTGCAGCTAGGGCCGTGAGCACGATGGGACGGAAGCGCCGCACCGTGGCTTCGATGATGGCGTGCCAGCGATCCAGGCCCTGGGCGATGTCCTGCTCGATCTGGTCCACAAGAATCACCGAGTTGCGCATGATCATCCCCGCCAGGGCGATGGTGCCAAGCATGGCGACGAAGCCGAAGGGCTGACGGAACACCAGCAGGAACAAGGTCACGCCGATCAGCCCCAGGGGCGCGGTGAGGAATACCATCGCCGAGCGCGAGAAGCTCTTCAGCTGCAGCATCAGCAGTGTCAGCACGACCACGATGAACAGCGGCATGCCGGCGTTCACCGACTTCTGCCCGCGCGCGGAATCTTCCACCGTCCCGCCCACTTCCAGCAGGTAGCCGTCCGGCAACTCGGCGCGGATCGGGTCCAGCGTCGGCGCGATGTCCTTGACCAGGCCAGCCGGCAGCGACTTGTCATAGATATCGGCACGTACGGTGACCGTCGGCAGGCGATTGCGGTGCCAGATGATCCCTTCCTCGAAGCCGTACTCCAGGGTGGCGATCTGCGACAGCGGCACGCTACGGCCGTTGTCGGTGGGGATCGCCAGGCTCGGCAGCAGGGCCAGTTCCTGGCGCTCGCGCACGGTGCCACGCAGGAGGATCTCGATCAGCTCGTTGTCCTCGCGGTACTGGCTCACCGGCGCGCCGGTCAGCGAGCTCTGCAGGAAGCGCGAAAGATCGGCGGTACTCACGCCCATGGCACGCGCGCGATCCTGGTCGATATTCAGGCGCACCACCTTGCTCGGCTCTTCCCAGTCCAAATGCACATTCACCACATGCGGGTTCTCGCGCACCTTGTCGGCCACCTTGCGGGCCAGGGCGCGGACTTCATCGATGTGCTCACCGGAAACGCGGAACTGCACCGGGTAACCCACTGGCGGGCCATTCTCCAGGCGCGAGATGCGGCTGCGCAGGGTGGGGAAATCATCGTTCAGCACTTGAATCAGCCAGCTGCGGATTTCTTCGCGCGACTCGATGGATTTGGCCAGAACCACGAACTGGGCGAAGCTCGCCGCCGGGAGTTGCTGGTCCAGCGGCAGATAGAAGCGCGGCGAACCGGTGCCGACATAAGCCACGTAGTTATCCACACCCGGGTGCTCACGCAGGAGTTGCTCCAGGCGCTTCACCTCGACCTCGGTATTGGCCAGCGACGAACCCTCGCCCAGCTTGAGGTCGACCATCAGTTCCAGGCGCCCGGAAGACGGGAAGAACTGCTGGGGCACGAAACGGAACAGGGCAATGGAGGCAACGAAAGCGGCCAGGGTCAGCAGGATCACCGTCTTGCGCCGCCGTACGCACCACTCCACCACACGACGGACGCGCTGGTAGAAGGGCGTGCCGTAAGGATCGTGGCCCTTGTCGCTGCCGCCGTGTTTCTTCGCGTGCAGCTTGGCGAGGTCAGGCAGCAGGCGGTCGCCCAGGTAGGGCACGAACATTACCGCGGCGATCCAGGACACCACCAGGGCGATGGTCACCACCTGGAAAATCGAGCGGGTGTATTCGCCGGTTCCGGATTGCGCCGTGGCGATGGGGAGGAAGCCGGCGGCGGTGATCAGCGTGCCGGTGAGCATGGGGAACGCGGTACTGCTCCAGGCATAGCTCGCGGCCTTCAGGCGGTCGTAGCCCTGCTCCATCTTGATGGCCATCATCTCCACCGCGATGATCGCGTCGTCCACCAACAGGCCAAGCGCGAGCACCAGGGCGCCAAGGGAAATCTTGTGCAGGCCGATGCCGAGGTAATACATGGTGGCGAAGGTCATCGCCAGCACCAGCGGAATGGACAGCGCCACCACCAGGCCGGTACGCAGGCCGAGGGAGAAGAAGCTCACCAGCAGGACGATTATCAGCGCCTCGGTGAGCACGCGGACGAACTCGCCCACACCGGTCTTCACCGCTGCCGGCTGGTCCGACACCTTGCGCAGCTGCATGCCGGCCGGCAGGTTCTGTTGCAGACGGGCGAACTCGCTTTCCAGCGCCTCGCCGAGCACCAGGATGTCGCCGCCAGACTTCATCGACACCGCAAGACCGATGGCGTCCTCGCCCATGAAGCGCATGCGCGGTGCGGGCGGATCATTGAAGCCACGGCGAACATCGGCGACATCGCCGATACGGAAGGTGCGATCAGCCACGCGGATCGGGAAGTCGCGGATTTCCTTCACCGAATCGAAGCGGCCGGAAACCCTCAACTGCACGCGGTCGCTGGGGGTTTCGAAGAAGCCGGCAGTGGCCACCGCGTTCTGTTCTTCCAGGGCTTGCTGGACGGCGGCGAGCGGCAGGCCCAGGGTCGCCAGCTTGACGTTGGACAGTTCGATCCAGATCTTCTCGTCCTGCAGGCCGAGCAGCTCCACCTTGCCCACGTCCTTGACCCGCTGCAGTTGCAGCTGGATGCGGTCGGCATAGTCCTTGAGCACGGCGTAATCGAAACCTTCACCGGTCAGCGCATAGATATTGCCGAAGGTGGTCCCGAACTCATCGTTGAAGAACGGCCCCTGGATGCCCGGCGGCAAGGTGTGGCGAATGTCGCTGATCTTCTTGCGGACCTGGTACCAGAGCTCGGGGATCTCGTTGGAGTGCATGGAGTCGCGGGCGATGAAAGTCACCTGCGACTCGCCAGGCCGGGAGAAGGAGATGATCTTGTCGTACTCGCCGGTCTCCATCAGCTTCTTCTCGATGCGTTCGGTGACCTGACGGGATACCTCCTCGGCGCTGGCGCCCGGCCAGTTGGTGCGGACCACCATGGCCTTGAAAGTAAAGGGAGGGTCTTCGCTCTGCCCCAGTTTGGTGTAGGAAATGGCCCCCACGATGCCTAGCAGCAGCATGATGTAGAGGACGATCTGGCGGTTCTGCAGCGCCCAGGCGGATAGGTTGAAGTTCACGACGCCTTACTCCTTGGCCAGCATCTTCACCGAACGATTGGCACGGTCCACCGGACGCACCTGCTGGCCTTCGCGCAGAACCTGCACGCCAGCGGCCACCACCCAGTCATCGGGCTGTAGGCCTTCAAGCACCGGCACGCGGTCCTCGCCGTAAGGGCCAACGCGCACCAGGCGGCGCTTCAGCGTGGAGTCCTTCGGGTCGACTACCCAGACGTAAGGCTGGCCGGCCTCGGCGGTGAGCGCCGAAAGCGGTACGGAAAGCGGCACGGAACCATTGCTGCGGATAAAGACACGGGCGCTCTGGCCCAGCTCCGCCGGCGCCTTGCCATCGATGAAGGCGACCCGCGCAGCGAAGGTGCGCGACTGCGGATCGGCAGCCGGTGCCAGCTCACGGATTCGTGCCGGGAAACGTTGGCCTGGCAGGGACCAGAGTTCCACGGCAACATCCTGCCCCACCTTGAAGCGATCGATAGCGTGCTCCGGCAGGCTGATCAGCACTTCGCGCTCACCGTCGGCAGCGAGGGTGAAGACCGTCTGTCCGGCGGCCACGACCTGCCCGACTTCGGCCCGGCGACTGGCGATGACGCCATCCTGGGACGCACGCAGCACGGTGTAGGCAGCCTGGTTGCTGGCGACGTTGTGTTCGGCCTTGATCTGCTTCACCCGCGCTTCGCCGGCGCGGTACTGGTTCTCGACGTTGTCGTACTGGGAGCGACTGATCATCTGACGGTCCAGGAGGGTGCGGTAGCGATCACGCTCGGCCCGCACCAGCTTGAGGTTCGCGTCGGCCGCAGCCACCTGGGCGCGGCTGGCCTCCAGTTGCAGGCGCACATCCTCCGGGTCCAGTTCGGCCAGGGCCTGGTCCTTCTTCACCCGCTGCCCCACTTCCACCAGGCGCTTGGCGATCTTGCCGCCGATGCGGAAAGCCAGGTCCGGCTCGTAACGAGAGCGCACCTCGCCCGGGAAGGTATCCACCGCATCCGCAGCGGGCTCGGGCTGCACCACCATGGCCGGACGCACCACCTGTTGCACAGGCTCCCCATTACCGCAGGCCGTGATCAGAAGAGAGAGGGAAAGGGGCAAAGCGAGGGGCAAGGCATGGCGAAACATGATGAATGACCTTTCGCGAAGAGCAGCTGGAATATTTATACTGCTGGGTATAGTAAAAATAGCAAACTCACCAGTCCAGTATTTAGAAAGAAATGTCAGACAATTCATTTCCGACCAGCGGCCCAGGCCGCCCAAAAGATCCAGCGAAGAGAAAGGCCATTCTCGAAGCCGCGAAGAATCTTTTCCTACAGAACGGCTACGACGGCAGCAGCATGGACGCCATCGCCGCCGAGGCCGGTGTTTCGAAGCTGACGGTCTACAGCCACTTCACCGACAAGGAGACGCTGTTCTCTGCGGCGGTGAAGGCCAAGTGCGAGGAGCAGCTGCCAGAGCTGCTGTTCGAACTGCCAGCTGACGCCAGCATCCGGAACGTGCTGCTGAACATCGGCCGCAGCTTCCATCAGCTGATCAATAGCCGGGAATCCCTGGAGTTGCACCGGGTGATGGTGGCCATGGCCAACCAGGATCAGAAGCTGTCCCGGATGTTCTACGAGGCGGGGCCGCTGCAGATCCTGCAGGAAATGACCGGCCTGCTGGACCACGCCAACCAGGCGGGCAAGCTCCGCATCGACCACCCACAGAACGCGGCCGAGCATTTCTTCTGCCTGATCAAGGGCGGGCACAACTTCCGCATGCTGATTGGCTGCGCCGCAGCGCTGGAGGGGGACGAAGCCGAAGCGCACGTGCAGGAAGTGGTGGAGCTGTTCATCAGGGCCTATGCACCCTGAGCGGCTGACTGATGGGGTTGCGCAGGCCGGACTGAGTGATGCAGCCCGGTCGAGGCGCGGTCAGCTACCCAGCTTCTTCTTCGGGTAGATGTCGTAGCGGCTGGACTTGCCTTCCAGCGCATAGCCCGGCTTGGCGCCGTCGATGATCGGCGCCTTGCGGGGCCGCTTCACCACCACCCGGTGGCTGGCCAGGGCCAGGGCCGCCTCCAGCAGCGCCGGCGAATCCTGGTCATCCCCGACCAGAGGGCGGAACAGGCGCATTTCCTTCTTCACCAGGGCGCTCTTGTCGCGGTGCGGAAACATCGGGTCGAGGTAGATCACCTGGGGCGCTTCGCCTTGCCAGTTGCGCATGAGCTCGATGGCGTTGCCATGCAGTAAACGCATGCGCGCGGCGATTGCCGCCGTCTCCAGGTCCCGTGCGGCGCGAGTCAGGCCATCTTCCAGCAGCGCAGCGATCAGCGGCTGGCGCTCAATCAGCGTCATGTCGCAACCCAGCGTCGCCAGGACGAACGCATCACGACCGAGCCCCGCCGTGGCGTCCAGCACGGTTGGACGGACGCCCGGCTGCACCCCGACGGCCTTGGCAATCATCTGCCCACTGCCACCCCCGAACTTGCGTCGGTGGGCAGCAGCACCCTCGACAAAATCCACCCGCACCGGCCCGGGCGAGTCCGGCCCCAGTTGCAGCAGTTGCAGGCCCTCGCCGCCCAGTTGCAGGGCGAAATCCGCCTCGCCATCGCGGGCCAGGCCCAGGCGCGCCGCCCAGGCATCCAGCGCTTCGGCAAAAGCCGGTTCCAGGGCCTCAGCCCTCACCCTGACAGAATCTTCACTCATGGACGCCATCGCCTGACCGGTAAAAACCCGCGCATTCTGCCAGAGCGGGGACGGAGATTCGCGCCCGCCTCAGCGGCACATGTGGAATCGCCCCATATCCAGATGGAAGTGATCGCGATGGGCGGCGTTGTAATCCGGGCCGAGGGTCACACTGAAATGCTCACAGGCGGCCTTCTGCACTTCGCGCAGGAATCGGGCATTGTCACCCTCCCCGGCCCAATCCCTGGCTACCGAAATATGACGACCGTCGGCCAGCCGGAACCCGGCGATATCCAGCGCATTGGCCGATGCATGCTGACTGCGGCGCTGGCTGCCGCCGATATTGCGGCAGGCGAAACTGCCGAGGTGATCGATACGCACCACGCGCTGGCGAAACACTTGTTGCGCGACGGGTTGCAGGCCATGGCGCTCGAACAGGGCAAAGGCGACGGCAAGTTCGCAAGTGGCGATGAAGCTGCTGCTGAAGGCGAGGTCGGATGCACTGATGCGCACACTGTTGGAGAGGGGGCAGCCTGCCACCGGGGCGCTATCGGGCACTACCGAATAGCGCAGCGGAGAACTGGCGAGTGCCTGTCGGCAAAGTTGGTGGTCGCCCTGCAGCCGCGCGAGCTTGAAACGGGTCACCAGGCCGGGCGCTTCCCGCACATCCAGCGGCGCCCAGGGATTCCAGCGTGGTGGCAGCTCCAGGCGCCAGCCCCGCTCCAGCGTCGGCGCGAGCAGGAGGGCCAGCGCCACGAACCCGGTCAGGATTCGACGCAAGACAGGCTCAGGGCCTGAACAGATCGTTCAGGCGATCGAAGGGCATCGCACGGGACATCGGTTCGAGATCACCCCGACGCAACGCCTCGGCTGACTGGAAGAACGCTCCCAGGGCCACGCGCGCCAGGGTCGAACCGACGCTGACGCGCTTGACCCCAAGCTCGGCCAGCTCGTCGAGGCCCAACTTCAGACTTGTCGATCCCACCAACACATTCACCGGGCGCGGCGCCACGGCGTGCACGACCTCGTGGATTTGTTCGCGCGTGGTCAGGCCCGGCGCATAGAGCACGTCGGCACCGGCTTCCGCATAAGCCACCAGCCGGCGCAGGGTGTCGTCCAGATCGGGGCGACCGTGAAGGTAGTTCTCCGCTCGCGCAGCCAGGGTGAACGGAAAGCCGAGACCGCGAGCCGCCGCCACCGCCGCACGAATGCGTTCGACGGCTAGTTCCATCGGGTAGATGGGCTCGTCGGGACGTCCACTGGCGTCCTCAATGGAGCCGCCTACCAGGCCGACAGCCGCGGCAGCACGAATGGTCGCCGCGCAATCCTCGGGATGCTCGCCGTAGCCATTCTCCAGGTCCGCTGCCACCGGCAATGGCGTGGCGTCCACTATTTCGCGGGCATTGGCCAGGGCCTCGTCGCGACTGACATTGCCTTCGGCATCCCGTCGTCCCAAGGCGAACGCCAGACCGGCACTGGTGGTGGCCAGGGCATGGAATCCCAGATGGGCGAGCATCTTCGCCGAGCCGGCGTCCCAGGGATTGGGCAAGACGAGAACGCCGGGGCCGCGATGCAGGCTGGCGAAGGCTTCACCGCGTTGTGCTTGGGTAGTCATGACAGGCTCCGCATTCCGGGGGAAGCGTTCAGCCTAGCTCAAGGTGATGCGAGACAGTTCGTGCTGTGGCGAACTGTCGATGTGGATGGCAACGCCGCTGTGGCGCCGCGTATCAGGGGTCAGAGCAAGCCAAGCTGTTGCGCTGGCGGCTCCGGAAGAGCCAGCTCGGGTAGCCCTGGCAGGCGCTCGCGGAGGCAGGCATGGAAGCGCAGGGCCTGGGCAGCTGCCAGATGGTTATCCGGGGTATGCAGGAAAACGTTCGGAGTGAGGCCCTGTTCGATCCACCCGGCGATCTTGTCCAGCCAGGGCTCGAGGAACGATTGGTTAGCGTCCAGGTCCGGCCCGCCAATGAAGCGCACCTGCGGACTGGCGCTGAACGCCGTGGGGCGCACCGGAACCCGGGGTTTCTTCGATTGGGCATGGAGTACCGCCGGGTCCTGGGAGCGAACGCTGAACAAAGCCCGCGAATCCAGGCAGATTCGCTCGACGCCGCGCTCATGCAGGAGACGGTTGAGCAGTCGTTCGTCGTCGCCCTTGTCGAAGAAGGCGGGGCTACGTACCTCCACGGCGATGGACTGATGCTTGAACTCGTCCAACCAACAGGCCAGCTCGCCCAGCCGGTTCGGCCCGAAGGCAGCCGGCAATTGCAGCCAGAGCGGCGCCAGGCGCTGGCCAAGGGGCGCCAGGAGCTTGAGAAAGTCGGATGTGGCGGCGAACTGGTCGCGCAGATCACCTTCGTGGCTGATGTCGCGGGGCACCTTTGCACAGAAGCGGAATTGCTCCGGCATCGTATTCGCCCAACGCTGCAGGGTGTCGGCGGAGGGGCGGGCGTAGAAGGTGGTGTTGCCTTCCACCGCGTTGAACACCTGGACGTAATGACCAAGGGTATCGGCGGGTCGCAGGTCAGCGGGGTAGAAGCTGCCGCGCCAGGCCGGCTCGTTCCAGGACGGGCAGCCCAAATGGTAGGGCAGCATCAGGCGTAGAGATCGAGGCCGAGGACTTCGGGGGCGTCGAATTCGGCGGTCATGCTGGCGGTGCTGCTGTAGCTGGCGATGGCCTGCGCGGCACGGTTACTGATACTACGCTGCTGTTGGATCAAGTCCTGCGGGCGCACCGGCAGGCTGTCCGTGGAGCCGTTGCTGGCCTGTACACGGCGAAGTTGCGGAGCCTGTTCGTAACCCTGGGTCGATGACGGGGTTCCCGGCTGCTCACGGCGAGCTTCTTCTTCACGCTGGACCTCGCGGAAAGGCGTAACCGCGCTGCCCTGACGGGGGCTGCGTTCCAGTGGAAAGGAAGAGGTAAAGCCGTCGATGCGCATCGATTACTGCCCGGCAGTGCTGGCGTTTCGAAATTATAGCCGGTGGACTCTAGCCGCCCGGCCACGGCTTGGCAATCCGCGGCACGGGGCTTACTAGCGCAATTCTATTGCGGCGCCTTGGGCGTGGCGACGTTGTCGCGCAGGTAGACCGGTTGTGCCTGATCGGCGGGCAGGCCTTCGCCCCGCGCCCAAGCGAAACGGGCCAAGGTCAGCAGGTCTTCTGCATGGGGTAGCAGGTTGGGCGACTGGCCGCTGATCGCAACCGGAATCCGTGCGGCGAAGGTGCCCCAACCGGTGCCGGCGCCGTACCAGTCACCGCTGGCATCGCGCGGCAGCATTGCCTGCTCGGGCGGCAATACCGCTTCCCCACCGGCCAGGCGCATCTCGCCAGCCTGCAGGCGGTAGCAGCCCCAATAGACCTCATCCATGCGCGCATCGATGGCGGCAGCCACCTGATCGACACCCTGCTCGCGGTGGGCGCGCTGGGCGAGAACGGCCAGATCGGACACCGGCAGCACTGGACGATCCAGGGCGAAGGCCAGTCCCTGAACCACGCCAATGGCGATACGCACGCCGGTAAAAGCGCCCGGACCACGGCCGAAGGCTATGGCATCCAGAGCCGACAGCGGCACACCGGCCTCGCCCAGCAGGGTCTGGATCATCGGCAGCAGGCGCTGGGCGTGCAGGCGCGGGATCACCTCGTAGTGACTGAGCACCTTGCCGTCGTGCAGCAGGGCTACGGAGCAGGCTTCGGTGGCGGTATCCAGGGCCAGCAGAGTGGTCATCGATCAATCCAGACGCAGAAAAGGCGCGCATTATAAACGCCAACGGCCCGCAAGCGGGCCGTTGGTCAGATACGGGCTGCGTCTCAGCTGAGAGCGGCCAGCACCTTGGAGGTGATCTCTTCCACCGAGCCCACGCCGGCGATGGCGCTGTACTTCGGGGTGCCTTCAGCGGCGGAGAGCTTCTGGTAGAAATCCACCAGCGGTTTGGTCTGCGAGTGGTACACGGCGAGACGCTTGCGTACGGTCTCTTCCTTGTCGTCTTCGCGCTGGATCAGGTCTTCGCCGGTTTCGTCATCCTTGCCAGCAACCTTCGGCGGGTTGTGCTCGGTGTGATAGACGCGGCCGGAAGCCAGGTGCACACGGCGGCCCGCGATACGACCGACGATTTCCTCGTCGTCCACGGCGATCTCGACCACGTGGTCGATGGTCACACCGGCTTCCTTCATGGCTTCAGCCTGAGGAATGGTGCGCGGGAAGCCATCGAAGAGGAAGCCGTTGGCGCAGTCGGGCTGGGCAATGCGTTCCTTGACCAGGTTGATGATCAGGTCGTCGGACACCAGGCCACCAGCATCCATGACGCTCTTGGCCTGCAGGCCGAGCTCGGTACCGGCCTTGACGGCTGCACGCAGCATGTCGCCGGTGGAAATTTGCGGAATGCCGAACTTCTTGGTGATGAAACCGGCTTGAGTACCTTTGCCGGCACCAGGGGCCCCCAGCAGAATCACGCGCATCGATGTGCTCCTCAAAGATTTTATTTTCAGATCGGTCGGATTCGCCTCATGGGGCCAATCTCAGAATGGGATTTCGGCGTCGCTGTCGGGCCAAAAGGACGTTCAAGATACACAGCGCCCCTATAGCGCACAAGACGCCGGAAGGAGGGGCGAAAACGGCCTCAACCGGTGTTGCGAAGCCCCGCCGCGATGCCCGCAACGCTCACCAGAAGGGCCTGTTCCAACGGTCCTTCGACATGCTCTTCGCAGCGTCTGGAACGGGCCAGGAGCTCCGTCTGAAGCAGGTGCAGGGGGTCAAGGTAGGTGTTGCGCACACTGATGGCTTCACGGGTCTCCGGGTTATGCGCCAGAAGCTCGGACTGGCCGGTCAGAGCCAGTACCGAAGTACGCGCCTGCGACAATAGGTCGCGCAACTGCGCACCCAGGGATTTCAGCTCTTCCGGCACCAGCCGCTCGTCGTAGAGCGCGGCGATATTGGCGTCGGCCTTGGCCAGGACCATCTCCAGCATGTCGATGCGCGTGGCGAAGAACGGCCAGCGCTCGCGCATCCGCTCCAGCAACTGGGTTTCACCACGTTGCTGGGCATTGGCCAGGGCCGCTTCCCAGCCCAGCCAGGCCGGCAACATCAGGCGTGTCTGGGTCCAGGCGAAGATCCAGGGGATCGCCCGCAGGCTTTCCACCCCTCCGGCGCGGCGCTTGGCCGGTCGACTGCCCAGTGGCAAGCGGCCCAGCTCCTGTTCGGGCGTCGCCTGGCGGAAATATTCGACGAACTGCGGATGTTCGCGCACCACGGCGCGGTAGGCGGCCACACCATCCGTCGCGAGACGGTCCATGGCAGCGCGCCAGGCCGGTTCCGGCTCCGGTGGCGGCAGCAAGGTCGCCTCCAGGACGGCAGCCAGGTAGGTGTTGAGGTTCTGCTCGGCGATACCGGGCAAACCGAACTTGAAGCGGATCATCTCGCCCTGTTCCGTGGTGCGGAAACGCCCGGCCACGGAACCCGGCGGTTGCGACAGGATTGCCGCGTGGGCCGGACCGCCGCCGCGCCCCACGGTGCCACCGCGGCCGTGGAACAACAGCAATTCCACCTGATGCTCTCGGCACACTTCCACCAGGCGCTCCTGGGCACGGTACTGCGCCCAGGCGGCAGCGACGGTGCCGGCATCCTTGGCCGAGTCGGAGTAGCCGATCATCACTTCCTGCGGACCGTGCAACCGGGCCCGATAGCCGGGCAGGCCCAGCAGGCGGTCGATAGCGGGGCCCGCGTTGTCCAGATCGGCCAGGGTTTCGAAAAGTGGCACCACGCGGATAGGCCGTTGCAACCCGGCTTCCTTGAGCAGCAATTGCACCGCCAGCACATCGGAAGGAGCCCCGGCCATGGAGATGACGTAAGAGCCCAGGGACGCTGCCGGCGCATGGGCCACCACGCGGCAGGTGGCGAGCACTTCGGCGGTGTCGGCGGAGGGTCGGTAGCTCTCAGGCAGCAGCGGACGGCGGTTGTCCAGTTCCCGCTTGAGGAAGCCCAGGCGGGTCTCTTCATCCCATTCGGCATAGTTGCCCAGGCCCAGGTAATCGGTGATCTCATCGAGCGCCGCCGCGTGGCGGCCGGCGTCCTGGCGGACATCCAGGCGCACCAGGAACAGGCCGAAGGTGGCCGCACGGCGCAGGCAGTCGAGCAGCGCACCATCAGCGATCACGCCCATGCCGCACGCATGCAGCGAGTGATAGCAGAGTTCCAGGCGTTCCAGCAGTTGGGCGTTCTCGCTCAGCACCTCGGCACCCGGCGCGACGTCGCCATCCAGCGCCGCTTCCGCCCAGGCACGGGTGGCGCGCAGGCGGTCGCGGAGTTGCTTGAGCACCGCACGATAGGGTTCGGGATGGACGCCCACCCGCACCCGCATCTCATCGCTGGCCTGTTGCATGGACAGCTCGGAGGCCAGATGGTCGATGTCACGCAGATAAAGGTCGGCCGCCATCCAGCGCGCCAACAGCAGCACCTGGCGACTGATGGCGGCGGTGACATTGGGGTTGCCGTCGCGGTCGCCCCCCATCCATGACGCGAAACGCACTGGCGCGGCGGTCAATGGCAGGCGCAGGCCGGTGGCGGCGCGCAGGGTCCGGTCGACATGGCGGAGCACATTGGGCAGGGCGTGCCAGAGGGAATGTTCGATCACCGCGAAGCCCCATTTCGCCTCATCCACAGGGCTCGGACGGCTGCGGCGGATTTCCTCCGTGTGCCAGGCCTCGGCGATCAGGCGCAGCAGGCGCAGGCGCGTCTGCTCGCGCTCGGCATCGCTGAGATCCGCATGATCCAGGGCCGCCAGTTGCGCGGCCATGGCGTCGTATTTCTGGATCAGCGTGCGGCGTGCGACTTCGGTGGGATGAGCGGTCAGTACCAGCTCGATGTCCAGTCGGCCGAGTTGCCGGGCCAGTTGCTCCGGGCCGTGCCCGGCGTGGAGCAGGCGCTGCAACAGGTCGCCGAGCACCGAATCTTCGAAGGGTTGGGGTTCGTCCGCGCCGCGCCGGCGGATGCGGTGGTATTGCTCGGCGATGTTCGCCAGATTGAGGAACTGGTTGAAGGCGCGAGCCACCGGCAGCAGCTCGTCGTCACGGAGACCGTCCAGGGTCTCGATGAGCTGGCGCTCACCCTGGGCCGAGCCTTTGCGCGCAGCCTTGGCGCCCTTGCGGATGCGCTCGATCTTGTCGAGGAAGGCGTCCCCCAGCTGGGCACGAATGGTGTCGCCGAGCAACTCGCCGAGCAGGTGGACATCTTCACGCAGGCGCGCGTCTATTTCGGCCATTGCCTTCCCCTCCTTAGCTGGATTCGACCTCCAGATTGCCGATAGCGCCATGCAGATACAAGGGTGCGACGAACGGTGTATCCCCATGCGCCTGCGAGCTAGTCTGAACAGTAGCCGCCATCACGAATGACGACTCCCGGGTGGCAGAGACCGCCCGGAGTTCAAAGCCACCCACAACCACGTGGGAAGAGGATGAGGTGTCTATGAAGATCCGAGAACTGGTTCGCCATTGGGAGCAGAACGCCAAGGGTCGCCTGACCCGCAGCGAGTACAGCATTCATCTGGACCTGGAATCCGCAGCGCGACTGGCCGCCCTGGCCGAGATGTACCCCAAGCGTAGCGTCGAGGAACTGATCGGGGAACTGGTAGGCTCCGCCCTCGAGGAGTTGGAAGCCAGCTTCCCCTACGTCAAGGGCAGCCAGGTGGTCGCCACCGACGAGCAGGGCGACCCGCTCTATGAAGACATCGGGCCGACGCCCCGTTTCCTGGCCCTTTCACGCCGCTACCTGCGGCAATTGAGCGACCCGCGCGACAACACGAACCACTAGACCGCCGCAGTCCGTTTCAGCCCCGCCGGTGCACGCCCGGCACGTGCAGGTGGCCTGCGTGCGCGCATTCCTCGCTGGTCACTGGCGGTGGTCCGGGCTGCTCCAGTTCACGGAGGATGCCGCAGGCTTCGCTGGCTCCTGCACCGCTGCAGCGCGCGCGCAGTTCCCTGAGCTGGTCGCGCAGGGAATGCAGTTCGGCGATCCGCACCTCCACATGGTGCAGGTGCTCCTCGATCAGTCGATTGGCGGTACCGCAGTCGGCGTCGGGACGATCGCGCAAGGCCAGCAGCGCGCGGATTTCCTCCTGGGTCATGTCCAGCGAACGGCAGTGACGAATGAAGGACAGCCGCTCCACATGCAGGTTGTCGTACTGTCGGTAGTTGCCCGCACTGCGCGAAGGCTCGGGTAACAGGCCTTCACGTTCGTAGTAGCGGATGGTTTCCACGGGGCAGCCGGTGAGGGTCGCCAGTTCGCCGATCTTCATGCTCGACCTCCGCTTGACTCTGTAGTTGCTACAGGGTGTGCAATGCCACTCGAAGCGTCAAACAGGAATTGACCCATGAGCCACCATTGCTGCCACGACCATGACCACGCGCCCCGCTCCGCCACAACGGAAATAGCCGCCATCGCCGCTACCGCCGAAGCGCGCTGGAGCAGCCTGCGCATCGACGCCATGGACTGTCCCACCGAGGAACGCCTGATCCGCGACGCGCTGGGCAAGGTCCCGGCCGTCGAGGCGCTGGAGTTCAACCTGATGCAGCGCCTGCTGCGCGTGCGCCACCGCTTCGACAACGTCGAGCCCTTGCAGCGCCTGATCGAGAGCCTCGGCATGCAAGCGGTGCCACTGGCCGAGGGCGCTGCCGCCACGGCGCCGGCCCAGGCGAAGAAACCTTGGTGGCCCCTGGCACTGGCGGGGCTCGCCGCCCTGGCCGCGGAAGCCTGTGAATGGTTTGGCCTGGCGCCCGAGTGGCTGATCGCCGGGCTGGCGATACTCGCCATCCTCGGCGCCGGCTTGCCCACCTACAAGAAGGGCTGGATCGCCCTGAAGAACCGCAACCTGAACATCAATGCCCTGATGAGCATCGCGGTCACCGGCGCCCTGCTGATCGGCCAGTGGCCGGAAGCGGCGATGGTCAGCGTGCTGTTCGCCATTGCCGAGCTGATCGAAGCACGCTCGCTGGAACGCGCGCGGGACGCCATTCGCGGCCTGCTGCAATTGGCCCCCGAGCAGGCGACCGTGTTCGAAGACGGTCGGTGGCGCGAGCGTCCGGCCCGCGACGTAATGCCCGGCGCCCGCCTGCGGGTGCGCCCCGGCGAGCGCATCGCCCTCGACGGTGAAGTGCTGAGCGGGCGCTCCAGCGTCAACCAGGCCCCGATCACCGGCGAGAGCCTGCCGGTGGAAAAGGAACTGGGCGACCCGCTGTTCGCCGGCACCATCAATGGCGAAGGCGAAATGGAGTACCGCGCCACTCGCGCCGCCGACGACAGCACCCTGGCGCGCATCATCCATGCGGTGGAAGCCGCGCAGGGCGCGCGCGCGCCGACCCAGCGCTTCGTCGACCGCTTCTCGAGTATTTACACGCCGGTGGTGATCGCTATCGCCGTCCTCACCGCCCTGCTTCCCCCGCTGCTGTTCGACGGCGCCTGGCTCGACTGGCTGTACCGCGCACTGGTGCTGCTGGTCATCGCCTGCCCCTGCGCATTGGTGATTTCCACACCGGTGACCATCGTCAGCGGCCTCGCCGCAGCGGCGCGGGGCGGCATCCTGATCAAGGGCGGGGTTTTCCTCGAACTCGGCCGCAAACTTGCGTGGGTGGCTCTGGACAAGACCGGCACCCTCACCGAGGGGCGCCCTCGTCAGACCGATTTCGAGTTGTTGCAGGCGGGTGAGCGCGATGCCCGAGCCCTCGCGGCCAGCCTGGCCGCCCGCTCTGACCATCCGGTGTCCCACGCCGTGGCACGCGCCGCCGAGGTCGACGGCATCGCCCTCTACGCTGTGGATAACCTGGCCGCCCTGCCCGGTCGCGGCGTCAGTGGCCAGATCGCGGGCCATCGCTATCACCTGGGCAATCACCGTCTGGTGGAAGAGCTGGGACTGTGTGGGCCAGAGCTGGAAGCGCGCCTGGACGCCCTGGAAACACAGGGCAAGACAGTGGTGGCGCTATGCGGTGAAAACGCCGTGCTGGCGCTGTTCGCGGTGGCCGATACCGTGCGCGACAGCAGTCGTGAAGCCATTGGCCAGTTGCATGAACTGGGGGTGAAAACCCTGATGCTCTCCGGTGACAACCCGCACACGGTTCAAGCCATCGCCGACCAGGTAGGCATGGACGACGCCCGCGGCAATCTGCTGCCTGAAGACAAGTTGGCCGAGATCGGCAAGCGCCAGTCGGGCGGTGTGCCCGTGGGCATGGTCGGCGACGGCATCAATGACGCTCCGGCCCTGGCCCGCGCCGACATCGGTTTCGCCATGGGTGCGGCCGGCACCGATACCGCCATCGAAACCGCTGGCGTGGCGCTGATGGACGACGACTTGCGCAAGCTGCCGCAGTTCATCCGCCTGTCCCGCCGCACCCACAGCGTGCTGATGCAGAACATCAGCCTGGCGCTGGGTATCAAGGCAGTGTTCCTGGCGTTGACCCTGATGGGCGAAGGCACGCTGTGGATGGCGGTGTTCGCCGATATGGGCGCGAGCCTGCTGGTGGTGTTCAACGGGTTGCGGTTGTTGTCGCCGAATTCATTGCGCTAACGGAACGTAGGTTGGGCCGGGCGGCGTTCCGCGAGCGCAGCGAAGCCCAACGTTGCCCGGTTCAATGCCGCCGTTGGGCTTCGTGTAGCTCAGCCACAACCTACGCCAGCGCGTTCTGGTAAATCTTCACCTGGTCTGCACCAAACGCCACCAGCAGCGCCTCCTTTAGGCTGCTGCCCGCTGGGCGGGGCCGTCGCAACTCGGCTATTGCGATTCGCGCCGCTTCCTGCAACGGATAGCCATACACCCCGCAACTGATCGCCGGAAAGGCGATGCTCGCCAGCCCTTCGGCTTCGGCCAGGGCCAGACTGTTGCGGTAGCAGTTGGCGAGCAGTTCAGGTTCGCGGTGTGTGCCGCCGTGCCAGACCGGCCCGACGGTGTGGATCACGAACCGCGCCGGCAGGCGGAAGCCAGGCGTGATGCGCACCTCGCCCGTGGGGCAACCGCCCAGGGTGCGGCAATGGGCGAGGAGTTCGGGGCCGGCGGCGCGGTGAATGGCGCCATCAACACCCCCACCGCCGAGCAGCGAGGAGTTGGCGGCATTGACGATGGCGTCCACCTCCAGGGTGGTGATATCGCCCTGCCAGATAAGAATGTCCATGGGGTCACCTCCTTGTGGAGGCTAGCCCTTATTTGACCTCTTGCGGGGTCTCCTGACCTACGCAGCGCACCGCCTTTTTCTTGTTATCCACAAGCACGCCGGTCAGGCCCTTCTGCGTGGTGTCGAACATCACCAGCACGCCGTCGATGCATTGCGCCACCTGTGCGGCGGGCTCCAGGGAGACCTTGTAGTCTTCGCCGGGGACGGTCTTGAGCATGGTGAAGTCCGACAGCAGCAGCGCGTCTTCAGGTTTGGCGAAGTGCAGGTAGCCGTAGTACCAGAGCACCATCACGGTGCCGACAATGCTGCCGATGCCGGTGAGGATCAGCGGAATGGGATTGCGTTCGCTCATTGGGGACTCTCTGTGTTCGGGACTTCAGCCAGCCGGCGCAGTCCGACGAAGCCCTTGGGGTCTTCGAGGTAAAGCACCATGACCTTCCGCCAGGTGGGATCGGCGAAGGTCTGCACATGGCCACCGCGGACCGGCTGGAATACCCGCGGCGGGGGCGCAGCTTGATACAAGCGCACGCCGTTGGAAAGGGGCACTACCGGATCGTCGATGCTGTGGTAGATCAGTATCGGCAAGCCCTTCAGTTCACTAATGGCGTGTATGGCGCTATCGCCGTCGGGCACCAGCCAGGACAGCGGTACCTGCAATGGCCAGAGCGGCCAGGCATTGGACAGGCTGAAGCGGGCCACCTCACGGTAGCTGGCGGGTACGCCGTCCAGTACCAAGGCCTTGAGCCGACCGCGGCGCTCCGGACGATCGGAGAGGTAGTGAACCGCCAGGGCGCCTCCGATGCTCTGGCCGAGCAGCACGACCGGTTTGCCCTGGACCTCCGACGCCTGGTCGAGCCAGGCGAAAGCGGCATCGATATCCTCGTAGAGCGCCGGCAGGCTGGGCGAGCCCTCGGAACGGCCGTAGCCGCGATAGTCCAGCAACAGCACCTGGTAGCCCTGCTCCGGCAGCCACCAGCTGCCGCCCAGGTGGGTGGCGACATTGCCGCCGTTGCCATGCAGGTGAAGTACCGTCCCCTTCACCTCGACGCCAGGCTTGGCTGGCAGCCACCAGGCATGCAGGCGGGTGCCATCGGCGGCGGTCAGGCTGATATCGCGATACGCCAGCTTGGCTTTTTCCGGCGTGAAGGGCAGGTATTGGTCCGGGTAGAACAGCAGAGAACTACAGCCTTGCAGGAACAGGGCGAAAAGAATCAGCAGGAGACGAGAAGCGGGCATGTGCATTTCCTTCCTGAAACATCACAGGCCAGCCCTGCGGGCTGGTTGGCGAATGAATATCCACATTCGTAGAGCATGGACTTTCGGTAGCCCCTGAACACAAGGCACCCCGTAAAACCGCTGGTGCGCACGGCGCACCCTACCGGATCAGGCTGCGCCGTAGGGTGCGCTGCGCGCACCGATTCCAGGATCTGCCTCGGCACCCCGTCAAACCGCCGGTGCGCACGGCGCACCTTACCGGATCAGCTTCGTCCTGCAATGCCGGCCATTCGAATCGTCACAGGGAGCCGTCAGAGGATATTGGCGTAATCCGCCTCGATGCGGTCCAGGCTCAGGTGGTTGAGGAAGTTGGAAAAGCACATCCAGGCCGACAGCGCGTTGAGGTCGCGGAACTGCGGCGGCAGGTACTTCGGCGGCACCACCAGACCTTCGTCCACCAACTGGCGCAGCGTGCGGGTGTCCTCCAGGGTGGTCTTGCCACAGAACAGCAGCGGGATCTGCTCCAGCTTGCCTTTGCGCACCGCGAGCTGGATGTAGTTGTAGATCAGGATGAAACCCTTCAGGTACGACAGGTCCTTGGTGAAGGGCAGCCCGCCCGGCACCGAACCGCGGAAGGCGCGGCTGGCGCTGCCGTAGCTCTCCTCCATGGCGTAACCCTGCTCACGGTAGAAGTGGTAGACGTCGAGGAAGTCGGCGCCCTCCTCCGCCATGTGGATGGCACGGGTCCGGTTGGTCAGGCGGCGCAGTCGGCTCGGGTAGGAGGCGAAAGCGATCACTTCCATCAGGATCGCCAGGCCTTCCTGGGTCACGGTGGACGACGGCGGGCCCTTGGAGAGAAAGGTGCAGATCGGCTGGTTCTGGCCATTCAGGGTCGTGCCCACGTGCACCAGCCCCTCGTGGACTTCCAGGGCGCGCACGTCGCGTTCGTTGAACAGGGCGTCGGCGCGAATCTTGATGTAGTCGGCGCCGGCGGCCGCGTCGGCGACGATGCCGTCCGACTCGAACACCCGGATGGTGTCATCGCCGAACACCTCTCCCAGCCGGCTCTGCAGCAGGTTGACGGCGTCCTTGGCGCTCAGGGTCTTGGGATCGTCCTTGAGGTCGCCACGGTCGGCAATGTTATTCAGGTAGTCCGAGAGCATCAGGCCGAGATCGGCCAGGGTCGGGTCACCGGCATGGAAGGCATCGGACGCCGCGCCATAAAGTTCCTGGGAAATCAGGCCGAAATCCGCGGTGCCGCGCGCTTCCAGCATGCGGATCACCATGCGGTATTCCTTGCACATGCGCCGCATGATCTGGCCCACCGGGTTGAATTGGCCCAGGTGACGGGTGATGTCGCGCTCGATGTTCTGGAATTCCAGCTTCTTCTCTACCGAGTCGAAGGCCAGCGGACGGCTCTCGTAGTAAGCGCGGTCCACAGCGGGCATGGACTTGCCCTTGTGCTTGAGGAAGTCCTGGCGGACGCTGTCGTCCCATTTCACGGCGTCCAGCACGCGGATTGGCGTCTGTGCCTGGACGATGCGATCGGACAACGCGCGGATGGTCTTCTGGTAATCGTCAGGGAGCTTGCGACGGGTCATCCTTGGCTCACTCCTCGGCAGAACGCTGGTAACGCGCCACTTCAACGAAAACATCCGAGTTGGCGGGGTCATCCAGCCAGCCGAAGACGACATCCAGCGGAGTGGTGATGAGCACGCCGTCACCGTCCGGCATTTCCACAGGCTGGCCCTGGAACTTGCCTTCCTGCATTTCCTGTTCGATGCGCTCGACATCCAGGTTGTAGACCACGAGTTCGTTATCCGTGGTCAGTTCGAAACCCGCGATGGCGAAGTTCGCGCCCAGCTTCTTCGGCAATCCGGCCGAGAGGTACCAGCGGCGGCCGTGGTGGGCGACGGTGAAGCCGAACTCCTCCATGCCCTCCAGGTTGTCCTTGCTGCCCTCGAAGCTGCGTGCCTTGTACACGTTGGAGCCGGAGCGGCTGATTTCCAGATACTCGCGCTCGCCCCACTCGTCCTTGCGGGTCCAGTCCCCGAGCAGTGGGATGGGGGCCGGCTCATTGGCCGGGATCGGATCCTTGAAGGTGACCAGGCAGCCGCCCAACAGCAGGAAGGACAGGGCAACCACGGCACGCCAGACTTTCATCTCGCTCTCCTTGTGATAACGAAAAACCCCGCCTCGCCGGCCAGGCGAACACGTCGCGAGCGATGGTCAGGCTAGGCGAAACAGGCGAAGAAGCGCAGTTTACACGCAGTAAATGAGCATTCTGAGCCTGCTTTCAACGACGCATGGCCGAGCGCAGCAGTGTTCACGCAGCCGCCGGTACGGCGGGGTCTGATCTATGCGCCTAGAGTCCCATCACCAGGTAAAGGTAGCGTTTCAGGACCGCTCGCATCTCGCCGATGTCGAGGTTTTCCACGCCGTCGAGGAGGCCCTGATATTCCATCCGCAGAATGACGGCCGTCAACACCTTGGCGTCTTCGGTAGGTTCGGCCGAGCCCAGGACCTGGAAGAAATGCTCCGCGCCCTGCGAGAGTATCCTGCGATGTGCGTCAGCAAGATTACGAAGACCGGCATTCAGTAGCGCTTCCTGGCGGAAGGCATGCTCGGCCAGCAACTGGTCGCGGTTCTCTTCGAGTTGGCTACGCACGTACTGGATGGCCAGTTCGACGATCTGGTCGGTCATCTCACGGCGCGAATCGCCGTCGCGGCTGAGCACCCCGGCCATGGCCTGCAGGTCATCCTCCACGCTGGCCCAGAAGGCCGCCATCACCGCCGAACTGCGCTCCACGAACTGCGCAAAGGTATCGGTGATGAGGTCGTTGATGTCCTTGAAATAATAGGTGGTGGCCGACAGCGGCACCTGGGCCTCCGCGGCTACGGCACGATGGCGTACAGCCCGTACACCGTCGCGAACGATGATGCGCATGGCGGCATCGAGGATCGCCTGGCGGCGTTGCTCGCTGCCCTGGCGGCTGGCCTTGCGGCCCTGGTATTTCACGCTTTCGGCGACCGCGCTGGCCACCCGGGCGGCGCTGTCACTGCGGGACGACTGGCTCAAGACAGGAAACCCTCCGAACTCACTCAAGGTGAAAGTGTTGACCATTTATCCCGCTTATCAATGCAGGAACTGGCGAGATTTAGGCTCTGTCTCCCTGACTAGCGCCTTGTAGGAGCGGCGCCGGGGCAAAAGGTTCGCATGCCATTCAGCGGCCAAGAAAAAACCGCCCGAAGGCGGTTTCTTTCCTACTCCTGCATCAAGCCTGGGGCCGCATGTGCGGGAACAGGATGACGTCACGAATAGACGGCGAATTGGTGAGCAACATCACAAGTCGGTCGATACCGATGCCTTCACCGGCGGTGGGCGGCATACCGTATTCCAGTGCATTGACGAAGTCGGCGTCGTAATGCATCGCCTCGTCGTCACCGGCATCCTTCTCCTTGACCTGCAGCATGAAGCGTTCGGCCTGGTCCTCGGCGTCGTTCAGCTCGGAATAGGCGTTGGCGATCTCGCGGCCACCGATGAACAGCTCGAAGCGGTCGGTGACGCTCGGGTCCTGGTCGTTGCGGCGCGCCAGCGGCGACACTTCGAAGGGGTATTGGGTGATGAAGTGAGGCTGCTCCAGCTTGTGCTCCACCAACTCCTCGAAAATCATCACCTGCAGCTTGCCCAGGCCTTCGTGGCCGAGGACTTTGGCACCGGCTTTCTTGGCGATCTCGCGGGCCTTGTCGACATCCTTGAGGTCAGCGGCGCTGATCTCCGGGTTGTACTTGAGGATGGCGTCAAACACGGACAGGCGGGCGAACGGCTCGCCGAAGTGGAAGACCTTGTCGCCGTAGGGCACGTCGGTGCTGCCGAGCACGGCCTGGGCCAGCTCGCGGAACAGCTCCTCGGTCAGGTCCATGTTGTCTTCGTAGTCGGCGTAGGCCTGGTAGAACTCGAGCATGGTGAACTCGGGGTTGTGCCGGGTCGAAACGCCTTCGTTACGGAAGTTGCGGTTGATCTCGAAGACCTTCTCGAAGCCACCGACCACCAGGCGCTTGAGGTACAGCTCCGGCGCGATACGCAGGAACATGGCCATGTCCAGGGCGTTGTGGTGGGTGGCGAACGGCTTGGCCGCGGCGCCGCCGGGAATGGTCTGCAGCATCGGGGTTTCCACTTCGAGGAAACCGCGGTCGGACAGGAAGCGGCGGATGTGGGCGATGACCTGGGAACGTACGCGGAAGGTGTTGCGGGTTTCCTCGTTGACGATCAGGTCGACGTAGCGCTGGCGATAGCGCTGCTCGGTGTCGGTCAGGCCGTGGTGCTTGTCCGGCAGCGGGCGCAGGGACTTGGTCAGCAGGCGCACGCTGGTCATCTCGACGTACAGGTCGCCCTTGCCGGAACGGGCCAGGGTGCCTTCAGCGCCGATGATGTCGCCCAGGTCCCAGGTCTTGATCTCGGCCAGGGTCTCTTCCGGCAGGGTCTTGCGGTTCACGTATGCCTGCAGGCGGCCGCTGCTGTCCTGCAGAACGATGAAGGAGCCGCGGTTGAGCATGATGCGACCGGCGACCTTGACCGGAATGGCAGCTGCTTCCAGCTCTTCCTTGGTCTTGTCGGCGTACTGTTTCTGCAGGTCCGCGAAGTAGTCGGCGCGGCGGAAGTCATTGGGAAAGGCGATGGCCTTGGCTTCGCGCACCGCGGCAAGCTTTTCCTTGCGCTGGGCGATCAGCTTGTTTTCTTCCTGTTGCAGTTCGTGCTGGTCGAGTTGTTGGTCGCTCATGGTCGTCTATCTGCCTGGCGTCAATTTCAAAAGAAGGTAACCGTAGGAGCGAGGGGGGCGCCTAGCCCTTGCTCGCGAAGCTCTTCGACGCGAGCAAGAACTCGGCGCCCCCCTCGCTCCTACAATGCGGCTCCGCGTCAGAGCCCTTGTTTGAGGCTGGCCTCGAGGTATTCGTCCAGATCGCCGTCCAGCACCTTGTCGCAGTCGCTGCGCTCGATACCGGTGCGCAGGTCCTTGATCCGCGACTGGTCGAGAACGTAGGAGCGAATCTGGTGCCCCCAGCCGATGTCGGACTTGGTGTCTTCCAGGGCCTGGGACGCGGCGGTGCGCTTCTGCATTTCCTGCTCGTACAACTTGGCCCGCAGCATTTTCATGGCGGTGTCCTTGTTGGCATGCTGGGAGCGTTCGTTCTGGCACGCCACCACGGTGTTGGTGGGCACGTGGGTGATACGCACCGCGGAGTCGGTGGTGTTCACGTGCTGACCGCCCGCGCCGGAGGAGCGGTAGGTGTCGATGCGCAGGTCGGACGGGTTGATCTCGATCTCGATGTTGTCATCGATTTCCGGCGAGACGAATACCGCGGTGAACGAGGTGTGGCGACGGTTGCCGGAGTCGAACGGGCTCTTGCGCACCAGGCGATGCACGCCGATCTCGGTACGCAGCCAGCCGAAGGCGTATTCGCCCTTCACATGCACGGTGGCGCCCTTGATGCCGGCGACTTCGCCCTCGGACAGTTCGATGATGGTGGCGTCAAAGCCACGCTTGTCGGCCCAGCGCAGGTACATGCGCAGCAGCATGTTGGCCCAGTCCTGGGCTTCGGTACCGCCGGAGCCGGCCTGGATGTCCAGGTAGGCGTTGTTCATGTCCATCTCACCGCTGAACATGCGGCGGAACTCGAGCTTCTCGAGGATCTCGCGCAGGCGCTCGACTTCGGTGGAGACGTCGTTGACGGCACCTTCGTCGTTCTCCTCGACCGCCATGTCCAGCAGGTCGCGGGAGTCGGTCAGGCCGCTGGTGAGGTCGTCCAGGGTTTCGACGATCTGCGCCAGTTGGGCACGTTCACGGCCGAGATTCTGGGCGTATTCGGGGTTGTTCCAGACGGCGGGGTCTTCGAGTTCGCGGTTTACTTCGACGAGACGATCATGCTTCTGATCGTAGTCAAAGATACCCCCGAATAGACAGGGTGCGATCGGAGAGGTCCTTGATGCTGTTCAGGATCGGGTTGATTTCCATGACGGGAAGCTCTCGCTGGCAAAACTTTCGGAAAAGCCGGCGAGTATACCCGAGTCACCGGATGCCGGCAGCATGCCAGCCGCGAAATGCGCCCCACCGGCGACGCACGGGCGCCATGGAGCTCCTTCCAGATCAGGGCGCGGGGCTGACTGCCACCATGGCCACCTGGTTACGGCCATTGTTCTTGGCCTGATAGAGGCCCTGGTCAGCCATGTCCACCAGCACCAGGGACACCTGACCCGCCTTCGGCGTGAGCGTGGCGACACCGATGCTGACGCTCAGCACCGATCCCGCGACGGGTAGATCGTGGTGAATGCCCAGCGCCTCCACGGAGCGTCGTACCTTTTCCGCCAGCAGGCGTGCACCGCCAGCCGCCGTGCCCGGCAGGATCATCGCGAACTCTTCGCCGCCGTAGCGCGCAGCCAGGTCGGTGGCGCGGCTGCAGCACGCACGGATGGATTCCGCCACCCGACGCAGCGCTTCGTCGCCCGCCACATGGCCGAAGTTGTCGTTGAAGCCTTTGAAGTGGTCGACGTCGATCATCAACATCGACAGCTCGCTCTGCTCGCGGAGGGCGCGTCGCCACTCCATGTCCAGGTACTCGTCGAAGTGACGCCGGTTGGACAGTCCGGTCAGGCCGTCGGAGTTCATCAGCCGCTGCAGCACCAGGTTGGCTTCCAACAGCTGCTGCTGGCTCTCGCGCAGGGCGCGGTAGGCCTCGTCGCGCTGCTGCAGGGCAGTGAAGGAGCGCGAGTGGTAGCGGATGCGCGCCACCAGCTCGATGGCATCAGGCAGCTTGACCAGGTAATCGTTGGCGCCAGCGGCGAAGGCGGCGCTCTTCACCGTGGGTTCTTCCTTGGTGGACAGGACGATGATCGGCACATCGCGCAGCGCCGGCACCGCGCGGTACTCGGCGAGCAGGCTGAGACCGTCGACCCCGGGCATCACCAGGTCCTGGAGGATGACCGTGGGCTTGATCTGCAAGGCCACGGCGACCGCCTGCAGCGGGTCGGCGCAGAAATGGAAATCGATGCCCGGTTCGGCCATCAGTGCCCGACGCACCGTTTCACCGACCATGGCCTGGTCATCGACCAGCAGCACCATTGCCGAAGGCTCGACCGGCGTCATGTCCATGGGGTTGCGATAGGGGTATTGCATCACGCTCTCCGGGCCCGCGGGCCTCAGGTAGAAATTTATCCGAATACCTCGGCCAGCCGGGGCGCGATGCGCTCCAGGGCGAGGATTTCCACCGCTGCGCCAATGGCGGCGGCGGCCTTGGGCATGCCATAGACCGCGCAACTGGCCTGGTCCTGGGCAATGGTCAGGAAGCCGCGGGCGCGCATGCGCTTCAAGGCCTCGGCGCCGTCCCGGCCCATGCCGGTCAGCAGCACGCCGACGGCTTCGCCCTTCCAGTGCTCCACCAGGCTGTCGAAGAAGACATCGATGGAAGGACGATATACGAAGCTGCTGGGCTCGGCGGTATAGGCCAAGGTGCCATTCTTCAGCAATCGCAGGTGGTTGTTGGTGCCGGCCAGAAGGATGGTTCCCGGCTGCGGTGGCTCGCCGTCCCGTGCCAATCGAACCGGCAGGCGGGACTCGCTGGCCAGCCAGTCGGCCATGCCCGCGGCGAAGACTTCGTCCACGTGCTGGACCAGCACCACGGCTGCCGAAAAGTTCTCCGGCAGCTGCTTGAGCAACTGCGCCAGGGACGCCGGACCGCCCGCCGAGGCGCCGATGGCGACCAGGCGCTGGCCGCCACTGCGCTGGGCGATCGGTTCGGCTGCGCCGCGGGCGCGAGTGTCACGCTGGCCCACGAGCCAGCCGATGTTCTGGATCTTGCGCAACAGCAGCGCGGCCTCCTGGGCCTGACCGCTACCGAGGGCGGGGGTATTCACTGCATCCAGGGCGCCATGGCCCATGGCCTCGAACACCCGGTGCACATTCTGTTCGATATCCACGGTCACGATGAGGATGGCGCAGGGGCTGCGCGCCATGATCTGGCGGGTCGCCTCGACCCCGTCCATCACCGGCATCAGCAGGTCCATCAGCACCACATCCGGCACATCCCGACCGCAGCATTCCACCGCTTCCGCGCCATTGCAGGCGATCCAGGCGATCTGGTGCGCCGGCTCCAGGGCCAGGGCCCGACGCAGCGCTTCGACCGCCAGGGGCATATCGTTGACTATCCCTATCCTCACCCTTGGGCCTCCCCGATCAGCATGACCACGGCATCCAGCAACGCTTCGTCGTGGAAACTGGCCTTCGCCAGATAATAGTCGGCCCCAGCATCCAGGCCGCGTCGACGATCCTCTTCACGATCCTTGTAGGAAACCACCATCACCGGCAAGGACTGCAGGCGGTTGTCACGGCGCACCAGGGTGACCAGTTCGATGCCGTCCATGCGCGGCATGTCGATATCGGTGATGAGCAGGTCGAAGTGCTCCGAACGCAGTGCGTTCCAGCCGTCCATGCCATCCACGGCCACCGCCACTTCGTAGCCGCGACCGGCCAGCAGCTTGCGTTCCAGCTCACGCACCGTGAGCGAGTCGTCCACCACCAGGACGCGCTTGCGCTGGGCGCCGGCGCCCTGGCGGCCACCACGATCGACTTTCTCCAGGCGGCCACTGCCGAGCAACTTGCCGACGGACTTCAGCAGATCCTCGACATCGAGGATCAGCACGGGCCGGCCATCATCCAGCAAGGCCCCGGCGGACAAGTCCTGGACCTTGCCCAGGCGCGGGTCCAGCGGCATCACCACCAGGGTGCGCTCGCCGATGAACCGCTCCACGGCAACGCCGTAGCAGGTGTCGCGCTCATTGATCAGCACCACCGGGATGCCGGCCTCGTCGCGCTTGCCCTCGGCGCACTGGAGGATCTGGCTGGCCGACACCAAGCCCACGTGCCGGTCTTCGTACCAGAAGTGCTGGCGTCCTTCGAGCTGGACGATGTCCTCGTGCTGCAAACGGGTCATGCGTTCGATATGGGCCAGGGGGAAGGCGTAGGCTTCGCCGCCCACCTCCACCACCAGGCTGCGCACCACCGACAGGGTCAAGGGGACTTCGATATGGAAGGTCGCCCCCTGGCCGCTGCGCTGTTCCATGCGCACGCCGCCCCGTAACTGGCGCACCATGTGTTGCACCGCGTCCAGGCCGACACCGCGGCCGGACACCTCGGTGACCTGCTCGCGCATGCTGAAACCGGGCAGGAAGAGGAACGCCAGCAGCTCTTCCTCGGTCATCCTCGTGGCGGTTTCGAGATTGGCGAACTGGCGGGCGACCACCGCATCGCGCAGCCGCTCCATGTCCACCCCGGCGCCATCATCCGCCAGCGCCAGCAGGAGCATACCGGCGTGATGGCGGGCGTGCAGGCGGATCACGCCCTCCTCCGGCTTGCCCAACCGAAGGCGCACCGCGGGGCTCTCGATCCCGTGGTCCACGGCGTTGCGCAGCAAGTGAGTGAGCGGCGCCTCCAGACGCTCCAGCACATCGCGGTCGACCTGGGTGGTCTCGCCGCTCACTTCCAGTCGCACCGTTTTGCCCAGCGAGCGGCCGAGGTCGCGGACCATGCGCGCCTGGCCCGCCAACACGTCGGCGAACGGACGCATGCGCGACGCCAGGGCCGCGTCATAGAGCAGCTGGGCACGCTGGCCGCCCTGCCAGCCGAATTCATCGAAATCGGCCATATAGCCGGACAGCATCTGCTGGCACTCGCCGAGCAGGTGCCGGGCCTCGCCCAGCATGGCCTGGGCTTGCGGGTCCAACGTCCCGTCCAGCACCGATTCGCGCGCCACGTCGAGGGCGCGACTGGCGCTGGCCTGAAGGCGCTTGAGGCGGTGCAAGGCATCGTTGAGGGGTTTTATGCGTTGGAATTCCACCAGCGACTTGCTGGAGATATCCAGCAGGTGATCAAGACGTTCGGCGCTGACTCGCAGCACCCGGTCACGGGCCTCGGCACCGCTATCCGCAGGGACCTGGGCATCCGCTTCACGGGCAGCTTCCGGTGCCGGCAATGGGGATCGCGCGGCTGGAATGACAGGTGCAGACATGACCGGCACGGGGATGAACGGCTCGATAAGCCCTTCAGTCGCGGGCGCGGGTTCGGCGGCCCGCCCCTGAAGACGGGCGATCAGCGCAGCGATGTCATCGCGCCCTTCGTTCTCCGACCAGTCGGCATCAGTGCCTATACGCACCAGCAGATCGGAGCCCTGCAGCAACGCATCGATGTTGTCCGGTTGCAGGCGCAGGTGCCCCTGGCGCGCGGCCTCCAGCAGGTCTTCCATCACATGGGCGACCCGCACGCCGGCATCCAGCCCGACGATACGCGCCGCCCCTTTCAGCGAGTGGGCGGCGCGCATGCAGGCTTCCAACTGGTCGGCCTGGGTCGGATTACGCTCCAGCACCAGCAAACCGGCATTGAGTACCTGCGTCTGGGCATCCGCCTCCAGGCGGAACAACTCCAGCAGGGATGCGTCGCGCATCTGGTCCGGGGTCATGCCAGGCTCCTTGCCATGGCCTGCAACAGCAGGCTTTCGTCCAGCAGCGTGATGCTGCGACCACGCCACTGCACCACCCCCGAAGCGAACTGGCGGGCTGCCAGGTCCGGGGTGCGGCCAGGGTCGACCACCGCATCCACGGGAATGCCATGTATACCGTCCACTTCGTCCACCGGCGCCACCAGCGGTCCACCCTGGCTGGCGAGAATCAGCATGCGCGGCACGACACGCCGCTCACCGTTCGCCTCCCCGCCTTTTTCCAGCCCCAGCAACTCGATCAACGAGAGGCAGGCCACCAGTGCCCCACGCACGTTGGTCACGCCCAGCAGGGCCAGGGACCGCTGGTGCGGCAGGGAATGGATGGGGTTGATCGAAGCCACCTCCACCAGGCTGCGCGTCGCCAGGCCGAGCCACTGCTCACCCAGACGAAATACCAGGGTTGAACGACGTTCGCGGCCATCTTCCTCCTCCTCCACCGGCGCGGTGGCGATGTCCTCGCGAACCAGCGCGTAGCGGTCGAGCAGCAGCGTGGCGGCCGCCGCATGCACTTCGCAGTTGCGGCAGTGCACGTGGGCTTCCAGGCGTTCGCAGGACTTGTCGCCATGCACGCCAACGCGATTCCAGCAGTCGTCCACGGCGGGCAGCTGGTCGCTGACGATCAGGGGCAGGCGGTTATCGGCCATGGCTGTTCACTCCCCGACTGGCACGCTGCAGCAGGCGTTCTGCACCGGCGCGGTCGCCACGGGCGGCGAGCAAAGCTGCGAGATGCGCCAATGCCTCGGCATGCTGGGGTTGCAGGTAGAGCGCCTTGCGGTAATGGTCCTGGGCTTCATCAGCCTTGCCAGCCACATCACTGAGCAGGCCCAGCCAGTAGAAGGCGTCCGCCGACGGGCCGTGGGCGGACAGGAAGGCTTCGCAAGCGGCGCGAGCTTCTCCGGTCCGGCCACTGTTGGCGAGGCTGGCAATTGTCGCCAGGGCTGCTTCAGGTCCCGCGCCATCGGCCTTGGCCTTGGGTAACTCGGGTTTTGGCAGCGGCGTGCGCGGCCTTGCCGGCGTTCGGCTGGACAATGGCGCGGCGACGGGAGCCGGTGCTGGGATGCGTACCTTGGCCGGTTTGGCGGCGACCTGCGGTGGCGCATTACGGAACACGAAGGCCTGTGGATAACCCAGCGGCTGCATGCCCTGCTGACTGAGCAGACTGGCTTCGGCCGGCCCGATGAACATGGCGCCATCCTTCTGCATATGGCTCTTGAGCACTTCCAGCACGGCGGTCTGGGTGGTTCGGTCGAAGTAGATCAGCAAGTTGCGGCAGAAGACGAAGTCGTAGGGCAGCTCACCGGCGAGCAGTCCGGGGTCCAGCAGGTTGCCACGCAGGAAGCGCACCTTGGAGGCCACCTGCTGGGCCAGCGCATGGCTTTCACCCGAAGGAATGAAGTAACGGTCGCGAAAATCCAGGTCGTCGCCGCGGAACGAGTTGCGTCCGTAAAGACCCTGGCGCGCCCGCTCCAGTACGCGCTCGCTGATATCCACCGCATCCACCTGGAACAGCCCCGGCGCCAGGCCGGCATCCAGCAGTGCCATGACAATGGAAAACGGCTCTTCCCCGGTGGAACAGGGCAGGCTGAGGATACGCAAGGGCCGCCCACACGCCAGGTTTGGCAGGCGTTCAAAGGCCAGGCGGCCGAGGGCAGCAAAGGATTCGGGATAACGGAAGAACCAGGTTTCGGGGACCACCACCGCTTCCACCAGCGCCTGCTGTTCAGTCGGCGAAGCGTTGAGGGTGGCCCAATAGGCTTCTTCGTCGTGGCTGCCGCAGGCGTTCATGCGCTGGCGCAGGGCACGCTCGATCACTACCCGGCCGACGGATTCCGCCTCCAGGCCGATGCGGCTCTTCAACAGGGCCTCGAAGCGCTCGATCATGCCGCGCCCTCCGTGGCCGGGAACAGCAACGCGCGCACCTCGTCCGGCAGCAGATCGGCAACGCGGATGCGCTGCACCAGGCCATCGGCGCCCTGATAGACGGGGCCGAGGTAACGCGCGCTACCCTGTTCCAGCCCATAGTCGCGGAATTCCTCCGGACTGCAGCGCAGGGTATCGGTCGCCTGCTCGAGGATCAGCCCGAGCCAGCGTGCCTGCCCTTCCAGCGGGTAATTCACCAGCACCAGCCGGGTACTGGTGCGCCCCTGCGCGGGCTGGCCGTAGGCGAGCACGCCCAGGTCCAGCACCGGCACCAGCACGCCGCGATGGGAAAACACCCCGGCCACCCAACCCGGAGTCTCGGGCACCTGCTTCAGTTGGCGCAGGGGCAGTACTTCCACCACTTCATGGACGTCCAGTGCATAGCGGTCGCCGCCCATGCGGAATTGCAGGTAGAGCCGGCCCCTGGCGGTGCGGGCCGGCGCGCGGGTACGACTCGGGGACATGGCGCCGACTCAGACCTTGAAGCGGCTGACGCCGGTTCGCAGGCCGTTGGCCACCAGGTTCAGTTCGTCGATGGCGGAGCTGGCCTGGCGCAGGGATTCCACCGTCTGCCCGGTGGCCTCGCCCAGTTGCACCAGCGCCTGGTTGATCTGCTCGGCGCCGGTGGCCTGGGCCTGCATGCCTTCGTTGACCATCTGCACACGGGGGGCCAGCGCCTGCACCTGCTGGATGATCTGCGACAACTGCTCGCCCACCTGCCCCACTTCGGCGATGCCGCGACGAACTTCCTCGGAGAACTTGTCCATGCCCATGACCCCGGCGGAAACCGCCGACTGGATCTCGCGGACCATCTGTTCGATGTCGTAGGTGGCCACGGCGGTCTGGTCAGCCAGGCGGCGCACCTCGGTGGCGACCACGGCGAACCCGCGGCCGTACTCGCCCGCTTTTTCCGCCTCGATGGCCGCGTTGAGGGACAGCAGGTTGGTCTGGTCGGCCACCTTGACGATGGTGGTGACCACCTGATTGATGTTGCCGGCCTTCTCGTTGAGGATCGCAAGCTTGGCATTCACCAGCTCGGCGGCGCCCATCACCTGGTGCATGGTGTCTTCCATGCGCGCCAGGCCTAGCTGACCGGAGCCGGCGAGGATGGAGGTCTGCTCGGCGGTGCCGGACACCTCGTTCATGGTCCGCACCAGATCGCGGGAGGTGGCGGCGATCTCACGCGAGGTGGCGCCAATCTCGGTGGTGGTGGCAGCGGTTTCGGTGGCGGTGGCTTGCTGCTGCTTGGAGGTGGCAGCGATCTCGGTGACCGAGGTAGTCATCTGCACCGCCGAGCGCTGGGCTTGGGCCACCAGTGTCTTGAGTTCCTCGGCCATGCTGTTGAAGCCGGTCTCGATGGCGTTGAATTCATCCTTGCGCTGGAGGTCCAGCCGGGTCGACAAGTCGCCGCCGCCCATGACCTTCAGGCTATCGACTATGCCGCCCACCGGTCGGGTGATGGCCCGCATCAGCAGCAGGCCGCAGATGGCCGCGGCGGCAGCGGCGAGCAGCAGGGAGAGCACCATGCTCATTTCCGCAGCACGCACCGAGGCGACGATCTCGGAGGCTTGGTGTTCGGCGATCTCCTTGTTCAAGTCGATCAGGCTGTTGAGCTGCTGGCGACCGGCCTGCCATTTGTCCATGGCCTGGGTCTGGAACAGGTTGGCGGCTTCCTGGGTCTGGTTCTGCCGTATCAGCTCCAGTACCCGGCCGTGCAGTTCGAGGTACTGCCCGCGCAGGTTTTCGAATTCATCGGTGGCTTGCGTGTCCGCTGCCTCGACAATGGTCGCGCGGTAATCCTTGAGCACGGAATCCAGCTGCTTCTGGGTTTCCAGCAGGCCGTCCTGGTCGGCCTTGGACAGTGCCCCCTCGTCATGTTCGTGCTGGTCGCTGTGCACGCCGAACAGCTCCTGGGTCCTGAGCATGTGGTCGGTCCAGGCACTGCGCATCTTGCTGACGAAGTACATGCCCGGAACCGCATCCGTGAGCACCCTCTCGGCGCTCTTCTCGATGGCGAGCATGCGCATGTATGAGCTGATTGCCATCAGCAGCATGATGGCGATGATCACCGCGAAACTTGCCTGGATACGCAGGCGAACTGTCCAGTTCTTCACATTCTTCCCCAGTTACCGATGCCCGTATTCATGGCGATCTGCGGCCAATGGCGGCGACTCTAGTGGCAAGGCCTGGCGCTAGCAAGAGTGCGATAGGCGCACATTTACGTCGCCAGAAAGCCGGCGACGTCAGGTCTCAGGGGAGTTTGGCAGAAAGTTGCCGGTTTGCAGGGAGGGGTGAACGCGTGGGGAACTCAGAATAGTAGGAGCGAGCTTGCTCGCGAAGAGTCCGAGCACGATCTTTCGCGAGCAAGCTCGCTCCTACAGAGGAACGTATCGGCGGGTTCGGTCAGGCCAGCTCTTGCCGCACCTGGCGCTCAAGCTCGACCTTGAGTCCTGGATCGAGGCGCAGCTGGCGCGCCAGTTCTTCCAGGTAGGCGCGTTCCATGAAGTGCTCCTCATCCACCATCAGCACACTGGCCAGGTACATCTCGGCGGCCATTTCCGGCGTCGAGGCAGCACGGGCAACGTCTGCCGGGTCGAGTGGCTTGTTCAGCTCGGCGTCCAGCCAGCGGCGCAGGTCGGCATCCTGGGTCAGTTTGGCCAACTCTTCTTCGATCAACTGACGCTCGCGGGCATCCACATGGCCATCGGCCTTGGCCGCCGCCACCAGCGCCTTGAGGATCGCCTGGCTGTGCAGTTCGGCCTGGGGCGCGGGCAGACGATCGAGGGTCTGGGGTTCGCCTTGCGGCGCGCCGGCCTGTTGCGCCTGCCAATTGCCGTAGGCCTTGTAGGCCAGCACGCCGAGAGCGGCCAGGCCGCCATAGGTCAGCGCCTTGCCGCCCAGCTTGCGGGCGCTTTTGTTGCCGAGCAGAAGGCCCAGGGCGCCTGCCGCAAGCGCGCCTCCACCGGCGCCTTTGAGCAGGCTGCCGAGGTCGCCCGAGCTGGACTTCCCGCCGGAGAAACCGCCGGATTTGCCGTTGGCTTTCTGCTGCAGGAGGTCCTGGCCGGATTTGAGCAGTTGGTCGAGCAGTCCGCGGGTAATCATGGAAAACCTCCGAGTCATTCCGAGTTCACAGATCGACCGACTCTAGCCGGAGGGATTCCGCACGGCAGTTCACAGAGTGCTTCGAGATATTGCTGCGGGCCCGCGGGGTGGCGGAAATCGAGGTAACCATCTAAAAAAGCGAATCGCTCATTCAGATTTCGATAAACCCTAACTACCGGCCGCCATCCAGACGCGAACCACGCCCATGATGACCCTCCGCCAGATCCGCCATTTCATCGCCGTCGCCGAAACCGGCTCCATCTCCGCCGCGGCCCAGGCGGTATTCATTTCCCAGTCCACCCTGACGCTGGCCATTCAGCAGTTGGAAGAAGAGATCGGCGTCAATCTGTTCAATCGTCACGCCAAGGGCATGTCGCTGACCCACCAGGGTCACCAGTTCCTGCGCCAGGCGCACCTGATCCTGGCGACGGTGGAGAACGCCAAGCGCAGCCTGCAGCAAAGCACCGACCAGGTGGCCGGCAGCCTCACCATCGGCGTGACCAGCCTGGTGGCCGGCTACTACCTGGCCGACCTGATCACCCGCTTCCAGCGCGCTTACCCCAATGTGAAGACCCGCGTAGTGGAAGACGAGCGCCCGTACATCGAGCACCTGCTGGTCAGCGGCGAGATCGACGTGGGCGTGCTGATTCTCTCCAACCTGGAAGACCGCCACGCGCTGCAGACCGAAGTACTGACCCACTCGCCGCACCGCCTCTGGCTGCCCGCCCAGCACCCGCTGCTGGAACGCGACAGCATCGCCCTGGCGGACGTGGCCGGCGAGCCGCTGATCCAGCTCAACGCCGACGAGATGGGCCTGCACACCCAGCGCATCTGGTCCCGCGCCGGGCTCACGCCCCAGGTGACGCTGCGCACCGCCTCGGTGGAAGCGGTGCGAAGCCTGGTGGCGGCGGGTCTCGGCCTGTCGATCCAGCCGGACATGACCTACCGCCCCTGGTCCCTGGAGGGCGACATCATCGAAGCACGTCCGCTGGTGGACCTGGGCGCCCCGCTGGACGTGGGCCTCGCCTGGCGACGGGGCACCGCACGCCCGGCCCTGGTGGACCCCTTCATCACCGTGGCGCGGGAACAGCCGAACAGCCGCAAGCCTTCGATTTAATCGAACGCCACTTTCAATATTTAGAATTTGTCGACCTCCAGCCCGGCCTCTAGTCTCTCCTCCCCATAAGCAGAGGCATGCCGGGCTCCAAGGAGCACGGGATGACCACAGAACAAAAATCCGAGAAGAAACGAGCCAAGATGACCGGCGCCACCAGCACCCCGACCCTGCACACCGAACTGCTGATCGACGGCCAACTCGTCATCGGCGAAGGGCTGGCCGAGCCGATCATCAACCCAGCCAGCGGCGAAACCCTGGTGACCATCGCAGAAGCCTCCATCGAGCAGGTTGAAGCCGCCGTCGCCGCCGCCCATCGCGCCTTCACCAGTTGGTCGCGTACCACGCCCGCGCAACGCGCCACTGCCCTGCTGGCCATTGCTGACGCCATCGAGAAACGCGCCGATCCGCTTTCCCGCCTGGAAGCCTTGAACTGCGGCAAGCCGCTGCACCTGGCGCGCCAGGACGACATCCCCGCCACCGCCGACGTATTCCGCTTCTTCGCCGGCGCCGTGCGCTGCCAGCAGGGCCAGCTCGCCGGCGAATACGTGCCCGGCCACACCAGCCTGGTGCGCCGCGACCCGGTGGGCGTTGTGGCGTCCATCGCGCCCTGGAACTACCCGCTGATGATGGCCGCCTGGAAGATCGCCCCGGCACTCGCCGCCGGCAACACACTGATCTTCAAGCCCTCCGAACACACCCCATTGTCCATCCTGGCTCTCGCGCCGGCGCTGGCGGAAATCCTCCCGCCGGGGGTGATCAACATCCTCTGTGGCGGCGGCGACAGCGTCGGCAGCCAGTTAGTGGGCCACCCGCGCGTACGCATGGTGTCGCTCACCGGCGACATCGTCACCGGCCAGAAGATTCTCCAGACCGCCGCGCGCCCCCTGAAACGCACCCACCTGGAGCTGGGCGGCAAGGCGCCGGTGATCGTCTGCAACGACGCCGATATCGAAGCCGTGGTCCAGGGCGTGCGCACCCACGGCTACTACAACGCCGGGCAGGACTGCACCGCCGCCTGCCGCATCTACGCCCAGGCCGGTATTCACGATCGCCTGGTGAGCGAGTTGGGCGAGGCCGTGGCCAGCCTGCGCTTCGCCCGCAAGCGTGACCAGGACAACGAAATGCCCCCGCTGATCAGCTCCCGCCAGCGCGACCGCGTGGCCAGCTTCGTCGAGCGCGCCCTGGGCCAGCCCCACATCGAACGCGTCACCGGCGCCGCCGTGCATTCCGGTGCCGGGTTCTACTACCAGCCCACCCTGCTGGCCGGCTGCAAGCAGCAGGACGAGATCGTCCAGCGCGAAGTCTTCGGCCCGGTAGTCACCGTCACCCGTTTCGACGACCTGGCCCAAGCCGTGGACTGGGCCAACGACTCCGAGTACGGCCTGGCGTCCTCCGTCTGGACGCAGAACCTGGACAAGGCCATGCAGGTGGCCGCGCGGCTGCAGTACGGCTGCACCTGGATCAACACCCATTTCATGCTGGCCAGCGAGATGCCCCACGGCGGGCTCAAGCGCTCCGGCTATGGCAAGGACCTGTCCAGCGACTCGCTGCAGGACTACAGCGTCGTCCGCCACATCATGGCCCGCCACGGCACTGACTTTTAAGAGAACAAGAACGCACCAACCCGCTTCATCTGCCCCGACCAATAACGAAAAAGAGGGAACAACATGTCCGTGCGCAAAACCGCCCTGCTCAGCGCAGTGGCCACCGCCATCCTCGCCAGCGGCAGCCTGCAGGCCGCCGAAGCCCTGAAACAAGTCGGTGCCGGCGAAGGCCAGCTCGACATCATTGCCTGGCCCGGCTACATCGAGCGCGGCGAGTCGGACAAGAACTACGACTGGGTCACCCAGTTCGAGAAAGACAGCGGCTGCAAGGTCAACGTGAAGACCGCCGCCACCTCCGACGAGATGGTCAGCCTGATGGCCAAGGGCGGCTATGACCTGGTCACCGCGTCCGGCGACGCCTCCCTGCGTCTGATCTACGGCAAGCGCGTGCAGCCGATCAACCCGGAGCTGATCCCCAACCTGAAAAACCTCGATCCGCGCCTGAAGGACGCGCCCTGGTTCACCGTCGACGGCAAGTCCTACGGCACCCCCTACCAGTGGGGCCCGAACCTGCTGATGTACAACACCAAGGCCTTCACCACGGCACCGGACAGCTGGAGCGCGGTGTTCGAGCCGCAGCAACTGGCCGACGGCAAGGCCAATAAAGGTCGTGTCCAGGCTTATGACGGTCCGATCTACATCGCCGACGCCGCCCTCTACCTGAAGTCCGCCAAGCCGGAACTGGGCATCCAGGACCCGTACCAGCTGACCGAAGCGCAGTACACCGCCGTGCTCGACCTGCTGCGCAAGCAACATGGTCTGGTGCACCGCTACTGGCACGACGCGACCGTGCAGATGAGCGACTTCAAGAACGAGGGCGTGGCTGCCTCCAGCACCTGGGGCTACATGGCCAACACCCTGAAAGCCGAAGGTCAGCCTGTGGCCACCGTCGTGCCGAAGGAAGGAGTCACCGGCTGGGCCGACACCACCATGCTGCACGTCGACGCCAAGCACCCGAGCTGCGCCTACAAGTGGATGAACTGGTCGCTGGAACCCAAGGTCCAGGGCGACGTCGCCGCCTGGTTCGGCTCCCTGCCCGCCGCCCCGGAAGGCTGCAAGGCCAGCACCCTGCTCGGCGCCGAAGGCTGCGCCACCAACGGCTTCGATCAATTCGACAAGATCGCCTTCTGGAAAACCCCGCAGGCCGAGGGCGGCAAGTTCGTCCCGTATAGCCGCTGGACCCAGGAC
>MTEW01003420.1_pt2 | contig 66917 bp, 65 predicted proteins | sample 1042681 | NCBI WGS metagenome assembly MTEW01 (sample SAMN06185811, study PRJNA358809) | soil metagenome | isolation source: soil biostimulated with citrate as carbon source | place: India | collected 2015-05-23 | reverse complement strand
CGGCGCACCCTACGGTTGCCTTGCGTAGGGTGCGCCGTGCGCACCAGCCTGGTGGGAATTTCAGGTTACAACCGGAAACGCCCCACCAGCCCATCGAGCTGCGTCGAGAGCGCCTGCAGGTCGCTGCTGGCCTGGTTCAGCTGATCGGCGATATGGGGGGCCGACGGTCAGTTCGTTGATGTCGACGATATTGCGGTTGATGTCCTCGACCACGCTGGACTGCTCCTCGGTGGCGGTGGCGACCTGGATGTTCTGATCGCTGATCTGGCCGATATGGCCGTTGATCTGTTCCAGCGCGGCTGAGGTCTTGCCGGCGTACTCCACCACCTGCGCGCTTTGCTGTTGCCCCTTGGCCATGGCCCGCGCATTTCGCCGCAAGGTGGGAGCTAGCCCCAGCGAATGGCTGCGTCAGATCGCTCAATAGGCGAAATGGGCGATGGCTTGCCTGACCTTGTCCAGTCCATCTTCCAGTTGCGCCAGAGTGACCGAGCCAAGGGCCAGGCGCAGCGCATGGGGCACCTGCTCCGAGGTGTTGAACGGCTCGGCGGTGGAGACCGCCACCTGCTCGTGCAGCAGACGCGCCACGACCTGATCGGCGCGCACCTCGGCTGGTAACGGCAGCCAGAGGAAATAGCCGGCCTCATGGCCGATCGGTTGCAGGCCGGCCAGCACGCGCCGAGCCAGCGCTTGCCGACAGCGGGCGTCCTCGCGCTTCTGCGCTTGCAGGTGGGCCAGTGTGCCGTCTTCGATCCAGGCGCAGACCAGCGCCGTCATGATGCCCGGGGTGTTCCAGGTGCTGGCGCGGATGCTGCGCTCCAGCGCGGCGACCCAGACGGCAGGCGCAGTCAGGTAGCCAACCCGCAAGCCGGTGGCGATGTTCTTCGAAAAGCCGGACACATGCACTGTGCGTTCGGGCGCCAGGGCGGCCAGTGGCGCTGGTGCCGAGCTGGCCAGGAAGGCGTAGGCGGCATCCTCGATGATCAGCAAGTCGTGCTCGCGGGCAATCTCGACCAGGCGCTCGCGCTGTAGCTGGTCGAGTACCCAGCCCAGCGGGTTGTGCAGGGTCGGCATGCTGTAGATCGCCCGTACCCGGCGCGTTCTGCACAGTGCTGCCAGGGCAGCGAAATCGGGACCGCTGGCATCGCAAGGTATTGCCAGCAATTCCACGCCGCGCGCGGCGGCGGCCGCCTTGAAACCGGGGTAGGTGAGGGCGTCGACCGCGACCACGTCACCGGGCTTGAGCAGGGTCTGCAGGGTCAGCGCCAGGCCGTGCTGGGCGCCATTGACGATCAGCACCTGTTGCGCCGTGACCGGGAGTCCCTGATCCGTCAGGTGCCTGGCCAGCAATGCCCGCTCATGGGGGCGCCCGGCATGGGGCTGGTAGCGCAGCAGCGCCTCCAGATCACCGGACAATGCCAGCTGGCGCAGGGCCTGGCGCAGCAGGTCGGCCTGGCCCGGCAACGTGGGGTAGTTGAAGTTGAGGTCGAGCATGCCGCCCTCTGTCGCCGGCTGGTCGATACCGTGGCCAGGCGCCAGGCTGGTCTCGCGCACGAAGGTGCCGCGCCCGGTTTCGCCACTGACCAGGCCCATGGCGTGCAGCTCGGCGTAGACCCGTGATGCGGTGACCAGGGCGATGCCGCGCTGCGCGGCCAGTTCGCGGTGTGTGGGCAGGCGTGTGCCGGGCGCGAGCGCGCCGCAGCGGATGTCGGCGGCCAACTGATCGACCAGTTGCTTGTAGCGCGCGCGGGGCATGGGCTGTATCCATGACAATTATTTGATTGTCATGATCATTGCCCCGAAGCTGCGTGGCAACCCGTTTCATCACAGGAGCTGCCATGCACATCGCCATTCTGACCTTCGAGGGGTTCAACGAACTCGACTCGCTGATCGCCTTCGCCATTCTCAACCGCATTCGCCGGCCCGACTGGCGCGTCAGCATCGCCAGCCCTGCTGCGCGCGTGACATCCATGAACGGGTTGGTGATCGACAGCCACATCGACCTGCAGCAGGCCTGCGCGGCCGATGCGGTGATCGTTGGCAGTGGCATGGGCACCCGTGAGGTGGTGGCGGATGAAGCGCTGATGGCGCAGCTGCGCCTCGACCCGGCGCGCCAACTGCTGGCGGCGCAGTGTTCCGGCACGCTGGTGCTGGCTCGGCTCGGCCTGCTTGACGGCGTTGCCGCCTGTACCGACCTGACCAGCAAACCCTGGGTGGAGGCAGCGGGCGTGGCAGTGCTCGATCAGCCACTGTTCGCCCGTGGCAACGTCGCCACGGCGGGCGGCTGCCTGGCGTCGACCTATCTCGCCGCCTGGGTCATTGCCCGTCTGGTCGGCCTCGACGAGGCGCGCCAGGCGCTGCACCACGTGGCGCCGGTGGGTGAGAAGGCGCAGTACCTGGCGGCGGCGATGGCGGCGATCGGTCCTTATCTTCAGGACCGTACAGAGGCGTGACGGGTTCGTGCATCGCGGCAAGCTGTCGTACCATCGCCGACTGACTCCGCCACGAGCCTTCGCGCATGTTCGAAATCCAGCCCATCGACCCCGCCTACTACCGCCAGCAGACGCGCCGCAGCACGGCGGTGATTGCCGCCATCTTCGTGGCGCTGGCCATGCTCTGCGCCACGGCGAGCACGCAGGTGTTCGGCACGCCGGGTGGCGACAACTTCAGGTGGAACCTGCTGGGTGTGCTGGCCGGCCTGGCGCTGACCATTGCCCTGGTGCGCCTGCAGCTATGGCCGCGGCCGTTCATGGCGCCGGCCGTTTATGGCTGGCGCCTCAAGCGCAGCCTGATGCGCGTGACCAACGTGATGCATCACGTCAAGGCGGGCGTGGCCCAGGGCGATGAAACGGCGATGAAGCTGCTGCGCTTCTACCACCTGGGAGTGACCCAGATGCATCAGCTCGACGGCAACTCCAGCGAGCTGAGCCAGATGGTGCGTGAGATCGATGCACACCGCGATGCCATGCAGCAGCAGGGGCTGGAGCTGGAGCAGACGCGTCTCGATCTGCAATGGCTGGAGCGGGTCAAGGCGTTCAAGGCATAAGCCGTGGGCGGGCGCTGTGGTCTGATCAGCCCGCCCTGCAACTGATCGGGCCGCTCAGGGGCCTGCTTCGCGCGTGGGCAGCCGACTGCTGGCCAGCAGCCCTGCCAGGGCAAGGCTGGCCAGTACCATCAGCAAGGCTTCGGCGCTGAAGGCATCCAGGATCATTGCTGCGCCTATCGGTCCCGCTGCCTGCGCAACGAGCATGGGCCTGGCGAGCAGGCCCATGCGCGCGCCATAACCGGTGGGGCCGAACAGCACCAGCGGCAGGGTCCCACGCGTGATGGTCAGGATGCCGTTGCCTGCGCCATACAGGGCGATGGCGACGAACGCCAGCCAGGCCTGAGCCGGTACCAGCAGCAGGATGCCAACCAGGCAGAGCAGAACACCCAGGCGCGTGGCCCAGGTCGGGTGAAGGCCCTGACCCCAGGTGAATTCCGCGATGCGCCCGGCAACCTGCGCCGGCCCCATGATCATCCCGATGGCCAGGGCTGAAGCAGTGGCCATGCCGAGCAACTTGAGCATATCCAGCAGATGCACCGATACGGTCGATGCCACCAATGATTGCAGGGTCAGCAGCAGCGCGAGCAGGAGAAAGAGTTGGCGGTAGGCGAGCGGTTGGCCGGCTTCTGCGTTCGTCTGCGTGCGGCTGCTGGCTGTGGCAGGGGCGGTTGGAGCCTTCGGCACGAAGAGCAGGTAAATCGGCAGGCCCACTGCCAGATGGGCACCGGCCAGCACGAAGCATGCGCCTCGCCAGCCCAGTTGATGTTCCAGATAGGCGAGCAAGGGCCACCCCAGGGTGCTGGCGAACCCGCCCAGCAGCGTCAGGCCGCTGATGGAGGAGCGTGCCGCGCTGCCCAGCAGGCTGCCCAGCGTGGCGAAGGCGGCGTCGTACAGGCCCGCCGCCATGGCCAGGCCGATGATGGTCCAGGCCAGGTAGTACACCGGCAGATGCTGGGCCGCGCCCATGAGGGCGAGACCCAGCGCCATGAGAATCGAGCTTGCCGCCAGCGTCGAGCGGCCGCCGTGACGGTCGATCATGCGGCCGACCCGGGGCGAACAGGCTCCGGCAACCAGCAGGCCGAGGGAAAGCCCCATCACCACACGGGTGATCGACCAGCCCGTTGCCTGCGCAATGGGGCTGGCCAGCACGGCAGGCAGGTAATAGGTCGAACTCCAGGCCAGTATCTGGCCAATCCCCATGGCGCCGACCAGGCGAACGCGGTTGACCGAAGGCTTTGGAGCGGTCTGTGGCATGGTCGCGGCATCCCGTTAGCGGTGGTTTGGCAGGGTGGTGGCAAAGCGCAGCAGGGGGAGTGGCGCGCTACGGCAACGCCCGTTCGTACCAATGCCGGCTCTTGTTGACCAGGCGCACCAGCCAGAGCATCACCGGTACCTCGATCAGCACGCCGACGACCGTGGCCAGCGCTGCGCCGGAATCGAAACCATAGAGCACGATGGCCACCGCCACAGCCAGCTCGAAGAAGTTGGAGGCGCCGATCATGGTCGAGGGGCCCGCCACGTCGTGACGCACCTTCAGCGAACGATTGAGGGCGTAGCCCAGGGCTGCGATGAACAGCGTCTGCAACAGGATTGGCAGGGCCAGGATGCCGATGACCAGCGGCTGCGCGACGATGGCCTGGCCCTGAAAGGAGAACAGCAGCACCAGGGTGCCGAGCAGGGCGAGGATGGAGAAGGGGGCGATCCTGGCCAGGGCCGCCTCGAAGACATGCTTGCCGCGCTTGAGCAACTGCGCGCGTACCGCCTGGGCGATGGCCAGGGGGATGACGATGTACATCACCACCGACAGCAGCAGGGTGTCCCAGGGCACCGGGATCGACGATACGCCGAGCAGCAGGGCGACGATGGGCGCGAAGGCGAACACCATCACCAGGTCGTTGAGGGCCACCTGGCTGAGGGTGAAGTTGGCGTTGCCGTTGCACAGGTTGCTCCACACGAACACCATCGCCGTACAGGGCGCGGCGCCGAGCAGGATCAGCCCGGCCATGTAGCTGTCGAGCTGATCGGCCGGCAGCCAGTCGGCGAACAGGATCTTGATGAACAGCCAGCCGATCAGGGCCATGGAGAAGGGCTTGACCACCCAGTTGACGAACAGGGTGACGCCGATGCCGGCTTTCTGCCCGCGCACTTCATGCAGCGAGGCGAAATCGATCTTCATCAGCATGGGGATGATCATCACCCAGATCAGCACGCCGACCGGGATATTCACCTGCGCCACTTCCAGCGCACCGACCGCCTGTGCGGCTTGCGGGGCGACGAGACCCAGCGCGGTACCCGCGGCGATGCAGAGAAAGACCCACAGGCTAAGGTAACGCTCGAAGAAGCCCAGGGGCGCGCCCGTGGAGCCTGCAGGGGCGGTGTCACACGCATTTGTCATCTTCGCTGTCCATCCTCGTCGTTGGCGAACGGCCTCAGCATATTCGCTTTACTGAATATATGGAAATCAATATATTCGCTCGTGTGCATCTTCGACGGATAACCGCATGAGCCAGAAAAAGCGTGTCCTGTTCCTCTGCGTGGCCAACTCGTCGCGTTCGCAGATGGCCGAGGCACTGTTGCGCCACACCGACCCGGAACACTTCGAGGCATTCAGTGCAGGCACCGCGCCCACCGAGGTTGACCCGCGCACCCGCCATGCGCTGGAGCACCTCGGCGTATCCACCGAAGGGCTGTTCAGCAAGTCGGTCGAGCAGGTCGCCGGCGAGCCGTTCGACTATGTGATCACCCTGTGCGACAAGTCCGCGCTGGAGTGCCTGGCACTGCCCGGCACCGGTGAATACATCGCCTGGAACTTCGAGGACCCGGCCACCAGTGCGCAGAAGGATGCCTACCGCAAGACGCTGCACGAGATCCACGAACGGATAAAGATGTTCGTGCTGATCAAGAGCAAGCCGGCCAGTGGCGACCCCGAGGCCATGGCCCCCACCGACGTGTTCAAGTGCCTGGCCGACGAGACGCGCGCGCGCATCGCCCTGCTGGTTACCCTGGAGCAGGAGTTGTGCGTCTGCGAGCTGACCGCGGCGCTGCAGCTGGCGCAACCGAAGATCTCCCGACACCTGGCCCTGCTGCGCAGCTGTGGTCTGCTGGAGGACCGGCGCAACGGCCAATGGGTCTACTACCGCCTGCATCCGCAGTTGCCCGAGTGGGTCAGGGAGGTGCTCAAGCGCACCCTCGACAGCAATGCCGAATGGCTGCGCCCGGACGTGCAGCGCCTGTGGCAGATGCGCGACCGACCGGGGCGCAAGCCGCTCTGCGATTGAGCCATGCGGCACCTCATGGCCAGCGCCAGTGCGCATCGACCCGCCCCGCGCCGGATACCGACACTGCCGCCCGTTTAACCCCTTGCAGCGGATGGAAACCATGCACGACGACCTGCCCAACATCGATCGGCAACTGCTCGATCTACCGACCTCGGACAAGCTCGCCATCGAGCCTGCCTCGACCCATGCGCCGCGCATCCTGCTGCTGTACGGCTCCACTCGCGAGAAGTCCTTCAGCCGCCTGCTGACCGAGGAGGCCGCGCGCCTGTTGCAGCGCTTCGGCGCCGAGACGCGCATCTTCGACCCGCGCGGCCTGCCGCTGCCGGACGATGCCCCGGACAGCCATGCCAAGGTGCAGGAGCTGCGCGAGCTGATGCAGTGGTCGGAGGGCCAGGTGTGGTGCTCGCCCGAACGCCACGGCGCGATGACTGCCGTGTTCAAGGCGCAGATCGACTGGGTGCCGCTGGCCATGGGCGCGGTCCGCCCGACCCAGGGCAAGACCCTGGCGGTGATGCAGGTCTGCGGCGGCTCGCAGTCGTTCAACGTGGTCAATCAGCTGCGCGTGCTGGGGCGCTGGATGCGCATGTTCACCATCCCCAACCAGTCCTCGGTGCCCAAGGCCTTCATGGAGTTCGACGCGGAGGGCCGGATGAAACCGTCCTCGTTCTACGACCGCCTGGTGGACGTGATGGAAGAACTGGTCAAGTTCACCCTGCTGCTGCGCGACCGATCCGACTACCTGGTCGATCGCTACTCCGAGCGCAAGGAGTCGGCCGAAGAACTGTCCAAACGCGTCAATCAGCGCGCCCTCTGAGCGAAGGAACTGCCCGCCATGACTCATCCCTACGATGTACTGCAGGTGCCCGGCCTGGCCGGCGCGCTGATTTTCACGCCTTGCCCCGGCACCCGGGAACCCTCGCTGGAACAGGCGCTGCTGGCGCTCAAGCAGGCCGGTGCGGAAGGGCTGATCACCCTGATGCCGCACAGCGAGCTGGCCGCCAATGGTGCCGAACGTATCGCCCAGCAGTGCCAGGCCCTGGACCTGGCCTGGTATCACCTGCCGGTGGCCGACGAACAGGTGCCGCTGGAGGATTTCGGCGAGGGCTGGCGGGCATCGCGCCAGGCGATTCTCGAACACCTGCGTGGCGGCCGCGCGCTGGCCATCCACTGCAAGGGCGGCTCCGGGCGCACCGGCCTGATCGCCGCACGCATCCTCATCGAGGCCGGCATCGCGCGCAGCCAGGCCATCGCCCTGGTGCAGGCATTGCGACCCAAGGCCATCCAGCATCCCGCGCATCTCAACTGGATCAACCAGTTCGACGCGACCCACTGACAGAGGCATCGACATGAGCATCAAAGTAGGCATCAACGGTTTTGGCCGCATCGGCCGTCTGGCCCTGCGCGCCGCCTGGAACTGGCCCGAGCTGGAGTTCGTGCAGATCAACGACCCGGCTGGTGACGCCGCCACCCACGCGCACCTGCTCAATTTCGACTCGGTACACGGCCGCTGGCAGCATGAGGCGGGCAGCGAGGGCGATTGCCTGGTGATCGATGGCAAGCGCATCAAGGTGACCGCCAACAAGACCATCGCCGACACCGACTGGAGCGGCTGCGACCTGGTGCTCGAGGCCAGCGGCAAGATGAAGACGGTCGCCGTGCTGCAGGACTATCTGCAGCAGGGCGTGGGGCGTGTGGTGGTCTGCGCGCCGGTCAAGGAGCAGGGCGCGCTGAACGTGGTGATGGGCGTCAACCAGCACCTGTTCGACCCGGCGCAGCACCGCATCGTCACCGCGGCGTCCTGCACCACCAACTGCCTGGCGCCGGTGGTCAAGGTGATTCACGAGGCGCTGGGCATTCGTCACGGCTCGATTACCACCATCCACGACCTGACCAATACGCAGAGCATCCTCGATACGCCGCACAAGGATCTGCGCCGCGCTCGCGCATCCAGCATGAGCCTGATTCCGACCACCACCGGTTCGGCCACGGCAATTGCCGAGATCTTCCCCGAGCTGCGCGGCAAGCTCAACGGCCATGCCGTGCGCGTGCCGCTGGCCAATGCCTCGCTGACCGACTGCGTGTTCGAGGTCGAGCGTGCCACCACCGCCGAGGAGGTCAACGCGCTGCTCAAGGCGGCCGCTGATGGCCCACTGAAGAACATCCTGGGTTACGAGGAGCGCCCGCTGGTGTCCATCGACTACCGCACCGATCCGCGCTCGTCCATCGTCGATGCGCTGTCGACCCTGGTGGTGGCCGGCACCCAGGTGAAGATCTACGCCTGGTACGACAACGAGTGGGGCTATGCCAACCGCGCGGTGGAGCTGGCGCGCCTGGTCGGCCAGGCCGGCTGATTCGTAGGGTGCGCCGTGCGCACCAGCCGGCACAGCGCATGGGAAGGACAGGCTTATGGGGCGTCCTTCCTGCTGCCTGGGATGAATCATCGGCTTGCCCGCATGCTCGTTAGGAAGCGCCATGGTGCGCGCGGCGCACCCTACGCTTGAGGCCAGCCCTCCGGCCTCTATAACGCCCGATCAGGAAATTACGCCATGCACGCCCTCGCACGACTCTCTCCGGAAGTCCGGCAGTACCTGCTGGTCACCGGCAACTACTGGGCCTTCACCCTTACCGACGGCGCCCTGCGCATGCTGGTGGTGCTGCACTTTCACAGCCTCGGCTACACGCCTCTGCAGATTGCCGCGCTGTTTCTGTTCTACGAGATATTCGGCGTGGTCACCAACCTGGTGGGCGGTTACCTGGGCGCGCGGCTGGGGCTCAATCGCACCATGAACATCGGCCTGGGCATGCAGGTGCTGGCGCTGCTGATGCTCACCGTGCCGGCCGCCTGGTTGACGGTGCCCTGGGTCATGGGGGCGCAGGCGCTGTCCGGTATCGCCAAGGATCTGAACAAGATGAGCGCCAAGAGCTCGATCAAGCTCCTGGTGCCGGACACTCAGCAGGGCACGCTGTACAAGTGGGTGGCCATCCTCACCGGCTCGAAGAATGCGCTCAAGGGCGTGGGCTTCTTCCTCGGTGGCGCGCTGCTCGCCGTGCTTGGCTTTACCGGTGCGGTGCTGGCCATGGCCGCCGCACTGGCGCTGATCTGGCTGGCCAGCCTGGTGCTGCTGAAGAAGGATCTGGGCAAAGCCAAGGCCAAGCCGAAGTTTCGCGACATGCTCTCCAAAAGCCGGGCGATCAACATCCTCTCGGCTGCCCGGCTGTTTCTCTTCGGTGCGCGCGACGTCTGGTTCGTGGTGGCGCTGCCGGTGTACCTGAGCTCGGTATTCGGCTGGGACTTCTGGCTGGTCGGCGGCTTTCTCGCCAGCTGGGTGATCGGTTACGGCATCGTGCAATCGGTTGCCCCGCGTATCACCGGCAAGCGAAGCGGACATGTGCCGGACGGCCGCGCCGCGTTCCTCTGGGCGGCATCGCTGGCGGGGCTGCCGGCGCTGATCGCCCTGGGGCTGGGCGCCGGCTGGTCGGCGCAGGTGGTATTGCTAGGCGGCCTGCTGCTGTTCGGCGTGCTGTTCGCGGTGAATTCCTCGCTGCACAGCTACCTGATCGTCAGCTACGCCAAGGAAGACGGCGTGTCGCTGGACGTGGGCTTCTACTACATGTCCAACGCGCTGGGGCGGCTGATCGGCACGCTGCTCTCGGGCTGGGTGTTCCAGGCCTATGGGCTGGCGGCCTGCTTGTGGGTTTCCAGCGCCTTCGTGCTCGCCGCTGCGCTGATCTCCATCGCCTTGCCCAGGCACGGCATGCAGCCGGCGCGCTGACCCGCGCTTTCACGAGAATGACGGCGCGCCAGCGCCGTCGAACTCAGAGCCTTTGAGCGAAAGCGCTCCGGCGAACCGGCGGCTTCGCCCCTTTACCCAGCGGGCCGCATACAATGGTGGCTCGATTTTCCACGCCACCCGATGGCTGCAGCAGACAAGGGATTCGCCTCCATGGCCTCACCGGATAAACAGAAAAAGCGCGCTCAACGGGCCAAGACCAAGGCCAGGCAGAACCGGGTGGGCAAACCCAAGGCCCATGCCGTGCATCCGGTTCTGGCCAACCCGCTGATCGATGAGCCCTTCGACGATGTGGCCATCGACCTCAGCACCTTCGATTTCCAGGACATCGCCGAGAACGGTTTCGACCCGGCGGATTTCGAGGATCTGTTCCAGACCATGAAGTTCGCGGAAGGCATCAGTCTGCTGGCGCTGTGCGTGGTGTTCCTGCAGTACCCGGTGCTGGAGCTGGTGGTCTCCGAGGAGTCGGAGGACGCCGCCACCGATTTCATGATGGGCCTGCTGATCGTCTATCGCTCGATCTACCACGATGAGGACGAGGAAGCGGCCGTGGCCTGGGTGGGCAGCGACGCCTTCCAGCAGGCCTACAACGAGGCGTCGGTCATCCTGCAGAAGAAGAACGCCCGCGCTTAGCGTTTTTCCGTCCGACGTGCGCCGGGCGGTTTGCAAGCCTGATGCTGCATGCCCTTGAACGTCTGGGCAGGCTCCCGATCGAACGACATATCCCCTGACATTTCCTGTAGCTGCCGCACCCCGCTTAAAGGTTATTGAAAGGTTGGCGGCTTAGCCTCCGCGCGCGCCTTTCGTGCGATCTACAAGAAAAAAGAGGAGAAATCGGTTTGTTGACTCTGATCGGCCTGCTGACCATTTGCAGCCTGGTGGTGCTGCTGCTCATCGGGCGCATGTCGCCTGTTCTGCCGTTGATCGTGGTGCCGCTGCTCGGCGCCCTGGCCGCGGGTTTCGGCCCGGAGGCGATTTCCGGATTCTTCACCGATGGCATCGGCCGGGTAACCGCGATCGCCACCATGTTCGTCTTCGCCATCACCTTCTTCGGCGTGTTGCAGGACACCGGACTGTTCCGCCCGCTGATCGGCGGCATGGTGCGCCTGACCCGCGGCAACGTCATCGCCGTGACCGTGGCCACGGCCATCATCGGCATGCTGGCGCATCTCGACGGTGCCGGCGCCACCACCTTCCTGCTAACCATTCCTGCGCTGCTGCCGCTGTACAAGCAGCTGCGCATGAGCCCCTACCTGATGCTTCTGCTGCTGGCGCTCGGTGCCGGCATCTTCAACATGTTGCCCTGGGCCGGGCCCTTGGGCCGTGCTTCGGCGGTGACCGGCATCGAAGTCACCGAACTGTGGCGGCCGCTGATCACCATCCAGGGCGTCGGCGTGGTGCTGCTGATCGCCCTGGCGGCGCTGCTGGGGTGGCGCGAGCAGCGCCGTATCGCCGCAGGCAAGGCCGGCGACGAAGGCGTGCTGGTGGAAACCACCAGCGACCTGCACGAGCCGAGCGCCGAGGAGCGCGAGCTGGAGCGTCCGCGTTTGCTCTGGGCCAATGCCGCGTTGTTCCTCGCGGTGCTGGTGTCGCTGTTCTCCGGTGTGCTGCCGGCCGGCTACATCTTCATGATCGGCCTGTGTCTGGCGCTGCTGATCAACTATCCGGGCGGCAAGGCACAGATGCAGCGCATCTCGGCCCATGCACCGGCTGCCTTGAGCATGGGCATGATCATCCTGGCGGCGGGCTCGATGCTCGGCATCTTCACCGGCACCGGCATGCTCACCTCCATCGCCAAGGACCTGGCCGGCGTGCTGCCCGCGCCGCTGGTGGGGCAGATGCATATCGTGCTCGGCCTGTTCGGCCTGCCGATGGAGCTGATGCTGAGCACCGACGCCTACTATTTCGGCCTGCTGCCGGTGACGCTGGAAGTGGTCGGTGGCCAGGGCGTGGAGCCGGCCAGCGTGGTCTATGCGCTGACCATCGGCAACATCATCGGTACCTTCATCAGCCCCTTCTCGCCGGCGCTGTGGCTGGCGCTGGGCCTGGCCGGGCTGGACCTGGGCCGGCACATCCGCTACTCGCTGTGGTGGATGTGGGGCTTCTCGCTGGTGCTGTTCGGCGCGGCCTGGGGGCTGGGGTTGTTCTAGCCTGCATGCGCGCAAAACGCCGCGCTCCTTTCGAGGGGCGCGGCGTTTTTTATGAGGGAGCACTGCCGGAGAGGGCTGGCCCCGGCCTCGGTTGGGGGTGGGCGTTACTTGGAGCAATTGCCCTTGCTGGCCATCTCCAGTTTCGATACGGCTTGCTTGCCTTCTTGCTCGTTGACCAGTTCCAGATTGGCACCGCCGACGAACACTCCCATTTTGATGTACTGCTTGACGAAGTAATTCTTGCCGCTTTCGGTCTTGACCAGCAGATCGTTCGGAGAGAACTCGGATTCGGTAGAAATCTTGTGTTCGACATCACCCTTGACCTGTTCGTAGAAGAACACGTTGGGTGCTGATTCGCCGATGCATTTATCGTTGAGCCAAATGTCCTTCTTCAGCGCAGTGCCTGCACCCGAGGTGCGGTAGATATAGAGTCCGGCGCTACCGGCCGGTGGCGTGGGGTACTGCTTGGCTGCGGCAGAAGCGTTCTTGTCTTCCATGGGGACCGATGCACAGCCGACGAGCAGCGAGGATGCGAAGGCAGCAAAGGCCAGTTTCTTCAACATGATGACTCCGGAGTCTGTGGAATGAGAACGGCACAGCAGGAAGGCTCGACGGCATGGGTTGTTGGGCGTCGAGATTCCGGTCACGGAAGAGGAGTGGCACGAGGAGAGGGGCTTGCCCGCATGCATCGCTGCGCATGATCGAATTCCGTTTCTTTGATGGCGTATTGCTATGCCGGCCGAGACAATATCCATTTGTTTCGCTTCGGGCAAGGATGCCTTGTCATTTCAGCCGATAGCGCGCCAGGTCGTCCCGGGTCAGCAGCTGCAGGCGGCCAGGCGCCACCTTGTAGATGTCCTCGGCCAGGGAGATATCGACGCCCATGTCGCGAAAGTACTTGGCCGGGCTGAAATGCTCGCGGCCGTGGGCGGCCTGCGCCTGGGCCGAGTCGCCGGCAGGGAAGGGCGGGCGGCGCAGGGCCACGTGGCCGTTGACGGTGCGCTTGGTGCCGGCGGCGAGCAGGTAGATGCAGCTGCCCTGGCAGATGCCACCGGAAGGCACCAGCGCCTCGAAGCCGGTTTCCCGCAGCAGGCGGCCCATGCGAATGGCCTCCGGCGCGCTGCCGCCGATGCTGTCGAGCAGCACGACCTTGCGCTTGTGCTTGCCGGGATGGGCGCGCAGGCCCTGCAGCAACTTTTCGTAGTCGCCGGGCACTATCTCTTCGGAAATCTTCGCCGCCAGCAGGCCGTCGTGGGACTCGACCTCAACCCTGGCCTGGGCATGGAGCGGGGCGAGCAGGGCAGTGCCGATCAGGGCGAAGCGCAGAAGCTGGGCAATCATCGAATGGGTTCATGACGGTGGCTCGGGAGGCAGAAGATACCTGTCGCAGCACCGTCATGCATCCCTCAGTTCCGCACGTTACGCTGCTGCACCTTCCAGGCCCAGGCGAACAGCGCCAGGCCTGCGATGGCGGTGATGGCGCCGATATAGCCGGTGACGGTCCAGCTCATGCCGGCGCTGATGGCCAGGCCGCCGAGCCAGGGGCCGAGGGCATTGGCGAGGTTGAACGCGGCGTGGTTGGAGGCGGCCGCCAGCGTCTGCGCGCCGGTGGCGACGTCCATCAGGTGGGTCTGCAGTGCCGGGCCGAGGGCGATCATGGTGCCGATGGCGAAGATCGCCGGCAGGATGGTCCAGAGGCTGTGCGCGGCGAAGGGGAAGACCAGCAGCACCAGGGTGCTCCACGCCAGGATCCAGGCCACGGCACGCAGACGCAGGCGGTCGAACAGCCAGCCGCCGGCGCTGTTGCCGACGATGCAGCCGGCACCGAACACGCCCATGGCCAGGGGAATCCAGCCGGGGCCGACCTGAGTGACGTGCAGCAGTGTGGGCGCCATGTAGCTGAACACGCAGAACATGCCGGCGAAACCGATGGCGCCGATGCCCAGGGCCAGCCAGATCGGCGCACGGTTGAAGGCGCGCAGCTCGCCCTTGGGGCTGCTGCGCTGCTCGTTGGGATCGGCCGGCAGGAAGATCGCCACCATGGCGATGGTGGTGATGGCGATGATGCCGACCAGGGCGAAGGCGTAGCGCCAGCTCATGAACTGGCCGAGCCAGGTGGCCAGCGGGTTGCCGATCAGGATGGCCACGGTCAGGCCGGCCAGCACCCGGCTCACCGCCTTGGCGCGTTTGTGCGGCGGTGCCATGGACGCGGCCACCAGCATGGCGATGCCGAAGTAGGCGCCGTGGGGCAGGCCGGCGATGAAGCGGAAGATCAGCAGCGGCTCGTAGCCCGGCGCCAGGGCGCTGGCGAAGTTGCCAAGGGCGAAGCAGCCCATCAGCAGCAGAAGCAGGACGCGCCTGGGCAGGCGTGCGCCGAGCAGGGCGAGGGTCGGTGCGCCGACCACCACGCCCAGGGCGTAGGCGCTGATCACATGGCCGACCTGCGGTTCGCTGACGCCAAGGTCGGCGGCGACGTTGGGCATCAGGCCCATGATGGCGAACTCGCCGGTGCCGATGGCGAAGCCCCCGAGGGCCAGGGCGAGCTGAATGAGGAGAATCGCGCCAGGCGACAGCGAGGTCGCGGCAGTGGCGGCAGGGTTGTTCATCGGGAGGACCTGGCAGGTAAAAGCAAGCGCGCGATTATAATCTCCGAGCGCATTGCCTGGATATTCGCGGCCGCTCTATTTCGGGCTTTGAGACGAATGGTCGGGCGTGTTCAGGGCCTTCACGTAGTCGACGAAGGCGCGCAGCGGCGCCGGCACATGGCGCCTGCTGTGGTAGTACAGATAGGGCCCTTCGAAGTGCTGCCACCAGTCATGCAGGATGGGTTGCAGCTGACCGCTGGCGAGATGCGCCGCGATGTATTCCTCGAAGGTGTAGAGGATGCCGTGGCCGGCGCAGGCCGCGGCGATCAGCAGGTCCTGCGATGAGCTGACCAACCTGCCCTCCGGGGCGATGCGCAAGGTGCGTTCATCTCGCTCGAACTCCCAGACACCCAGCTTGCCGCTGGCGAAGCGGTAGCCGAGCAGGCGGTGCTCGCTCAGTTCGCCGGGATGCTGCGGCGTGCCGTGGCGCTGCAGATAGCTGGGCGCGGCAACCGCCATGAAACACTGCCGGCGCGGCCCGATGGGGATGGCGATCATGTCCTTGGCCAGGCTTTCCTCGTAGCGGATGCCGGCGTCGTAACCGGCGCCGATCACGTCGATGAAGGTGTTGTCCATGTTCACCTCCAGCGCGATGCCGGGGTAACGCGCGAGAAAACCGTCCAGCAGCGGCGGCAGGATGTGCCGCGCGATCACGCCCGGTACATGCAGGCGCAGCGAGCCGACCGGATGCTGCGGGTCTTCCTGCAGGTCGTTCAGCGCGGCGTTGATCTCGTCCAGCGCCGGGCGCAGGCGCTCCAGCAGACGCGCACCGATTTCCGTCGGCGTCAGGCCACGGGTGGTGCGGTTGAGCAGGCGCACGCCCAGCTCCTGTTCCAGGCGGCGTACGCAGTCGCTGAGCGACGAGGCTGAGGTGCCGCGGCGCTGCGCCGCCGCACGAAAACCGCCGGCCTCGACCACGGCGGCGAACAGGGCGATGTCGGAGAGGTTCGGCTGGCGCATGGGCGTCGACTGGGCAATGACGAAGCGTCCGATGATGCGGCGCAGCGCCCGCTTTGCCAATCCTGAACTCTGTAGCCCGGATGAAATCCGGGAATGCCTACCAACGGCCGCGGATTGCATCCGGGCTACGCAGCTGATCGATGCTGGCAATACCCGGTAACTGTACGCCTGGCCGTATACCGTGTTCGCTCGTGACCGGCTTATCGAACAGTGATTCTGCTCGCACCCTATGTCCTGCGCCGTTGCCTGGTTTGGCGCATCGAGCTAACGGATAGGAGGAAGCTGCAATGAGCAAGAGAAACGAAGCGGGGCTGGGCCATACGCGCCGTGATGCACTGAAGCTGTTCGGCATGGTGGGCGGCAGTCTTGCCTTGCAGGGGGGGCTGGGCGGCATACCGAAGTTCGCCTGGGCCGACACCGCAACGGGCTGGCAGGCGACGGACATGCCGTCGCTGACCGGCAAGCGCATGCTGGTCACCGGCGGCAGCAGCGGCATGGGCTTCGAGGATGCTCTGGCGCTCAGTCGCGCTGGCGCGCAGGTGATCATCGCCGCGCGCAACTCGCAGCGTGGCGCCGAGAGCATCGAACGCATTCGCGCCCAGGTGCCGCAGGCCCAGTTGCGTTTCGAACAGCTGGACCTGGCCGACCTGGCCTCGGTACGCAGCCTGGCTCAGCGCCTGAATGCCGAGGGCGAGGTGCTGGACGTGCTGATCAACAACGCCGCGATCATGGCACCGCCGCAGCGCGGCGTGTCTCGCGACGGTTTCGAGATGCAGTTGGCGACCAACTTCCTCGGTCATTTCGCCCTGACCGGTTTGCTCCTGTCGTCGCTGCGCAAGTCATCCGATCCGCGCGTGGTGACGCTGGCGAGCATCGCCGTCAATCGTGGTCGGATCGATTTCGACGACCTGCAGTCCGAGCGCAGCTACGACCCCTATGCGGCTTACGCCCAGTCGAAGCTGGCCTGTCTGATGATGGCCTTCGAACTGCAGCGGCGCAGTCTGGCCAACAACTGGGGCGTGCGCAGCATCGCCGCGCATCCTGGCGTGGCCGTCACCGAGCTGGTCGAGCGCGGGCCGGGACTGGACAGCGAGTTCGCGCGCCAGTGGGCGAAGGATCGCGAGGTCTATCACTCGGCGGCGCAGGGCGCGCTGTCGTCATTGTTCGCGGCGACGGCGGCCGAGGCCGAGGGTGGTCGTTACTACGGACCGACCGGCGAAGAGGAAAAGCGCGGCCCCCTGGGGCTGGCCAAGGTACCGGCTGCCGCGGCGGATGCCGCTGATGCGGCGCGCCTGTGGTCGGTGGCCGAGCGCCTGACGGGCGTGAAGTACGGCTGAATCATCTCGGCGCGCCGAGCAGGCGCGCCCCTTCGAGGAATTTGCCATGTCATCGTTAAGCATGTCGCAGCGCGTGGCCGTGGCCATCAACGCGCAGCGCAACGAGCTGTGGCCGGCGCTGGCCGGTTTCACCCTGTTCTTCTGCCTGTTCTCGGGCTACTTCATGCTGCGGCCGATCCGCGAGGCCATGGGCATCGTCTCCGGCGTGGAGAACCTGCAGTGGCTGTTCACCGCCACCTTCGTGGTGATGCTGATCGCGGTGCCGTTGTTCGCCTGGCTGAGTTCGCGGGTGCCGCGGCTCCACTTCATCGACTGGGTGTATGGCTTCTTCACCCTGAACCTGGCGTTGTTCGCCCTGTTGTTCTTCGGTGCGGATGAAAGCGTGTGGCTGGCGCGCAGCTTCTACGTGTGGATTTCGGTCTACAACCTGTTCGTCGTCTCGGTGGCCTGGAGCCTGATGGCCGACGTGTTCGATAGCGAGCAGGCCAAGCGCCTGTTCGCCTTCATCGCCGCCGGTGCCAGTGTCGGCGGCCTGGTCGGCCCGGCGCTGAGTGCCTTGCTGGTGAGCACGCTGGGACAGAGTGGCTTGATCCTGCTGGCCGCGGTGTTGCTGGCTGTGGCGCTGTCGCTGAAACAGGTGTTGATGCGCTGGCGCGAGCAGGGTGGCGCGGGGCGGGCCGGCGCGGTGCTGGCGGAGAGCCCGCGGCGTCCGGTACCGGGCAACCCGTTCAGCGGTCTGATGCGCGTGCTGTCTTCGCCCTACCTGTTTGGTATCGCCGGTTTCGTCATCCTGCTGGCCACGGCCAGCACCTTTCTCTACTTCGAGCAGGCTCGCCTGGTGGCCGAGCTGTTTCCGGATCGCGCCGCGCAGGTGCGGGTGTTCGGGGTGATCGACTTCGTGGTGCAGGCCGGCGCGCTGATCGCCCAGCTGTTCATCACCGGGCGCATCGCGCGACGCCTTGGTGTGCGCGTGCTGCTGGCCTGTGTGCCGCTATTGGTATGTGTCGGCTTCATCGGCCTGGCCTTGATGCCGACCTTCGCCATGCTGGCAGCGCTGATGATCGTACGGCGCATCGGCGAATACGCCTTCGTGCGGCCGGGGCGGGAGATGCTCTTCGCGCCGCTGGATGCCGAGAGCAAGTACAAGGCGAAGAACTTCATCGACACCGTGGTCTACCGCGCCGGCGATGCGATGAGTGGCTGGCTCAAGAGCCTGCTGGACATGCTCGCCCAGGGCGCCTGGCTGGTGGCGCTGGTGGGTGCGGCCAGCGCAGCGCTGTGGGGGTTGCTCGGCTGGTATCTGGGCGGGCAGGCCGATCAGCGCGGTGCCGAGCAGCAGGTGGCCAGGGCCAGCCAGGCCTAGCTCGACCCGGCGGGAAGGGTGCTGCAGGAGCCGGCATGCCGACTCCTGTGACGCGATCAGCCGCGTGCCGGAATGGTCAGGCCGCGCTGTACCGCCGGGCGGGCGAGGAAGGCGTCGAGCACGCGGCGCACGTTGGCGAAGCGCTCGAACTGCACCAGCTCGGCGGCTTCGTAGAAGCCCACCAGGTTGCGAATCCAGGGGAACACGGCGATGTCGGCGATGCTGTACTCGCCGGCGATCCAGTCGCGGCTCTGCAGGTGCTGGTCGAGCACGCCGAGCAGGCGCGCCGATTCGGCCACGTAACGGTCGCGCGGACGCTTGTCTTCGTACTCGCTGCCGGCGAACTTGTGGAAGAAACCGAGCTGGCCGAACATCGGGCCGACGCCGCCCATCTGCCACATCAGCCACTGGATGGTCTGGTAGCGCACCGCAGGCGACTGCGACAGCAACTTGCCGGTCTTTTCCGCGAGGTAGAGCAGAATAGCCCCGGACTCGAACAGCGCCAGCGGCTGACCCTCGGGGCCATTGGGGTCGAGGATGGCGGGAATCTTGTTGTTGGGGCTCAGGGAGAGAAACTCCGGGCTGAACTGATCGTTGCTGTCGAAGCTGACCAGATGCGCCTCGTAGGGCAGGCCGATTTCCTCCAGCATGATCGAGACCTTGACGCCGTTGGGCGTGGGCAGCGAGTAGAGCTGCAGGTGCTCGGGATGCTGGGCGGGCCATTTGCGGGTGATGTCGAACGAGCTGAGGTCGGTCATGTGGGTTCCATGTCGAATGGGCCTGAGAAAGGGCGATCAGAACACGAGCGTTCGCCGCGTGGAAAATCGATCCAGCTGCTATTAGTCATCGACTTGAACGATCCTGCCCGGTTCCCTGCGCGCCAGCGAGTCGGTATGGTGCAGGTTTCCTCCACCCGGCACGGAGCCCATCGGCATGAGCCTGCACGGTACCTACGATCCCCAGAACATCTTCGCTCAGATCATTCGTGGCGAAGCGCCTTGCTACAAGCTGTACGAGGACGACGATGTCTTGGCCTTCCTCGATCTTTTTCCGCAGTCCCACGGCCACAGCCTGGTGATCCCCAAGCGCGCCGCGGCGCGCAACATCCTGGAGATCGACGAAGCCAGCCTGGCCAAGGTCATGGCGGTGGTGCAGAAGCTCACACGCGCCCTGGTCGACGAGCTGCAGCCGGCGGGTGTACAGGTCGCGCAGTTCAACGGCGCGCCTGCGGGGCAGACGGTCTTCCATATCCACATGCACGTGATCCCGCGCTTTCCCGGCGAGCAGCTGGGCATTCATGCCGCCAACAAGGCCGACCCGGCCGAGCTGGAGGCACTGCAGGCGCGTCTGGTCAAGCGTCTGCAAGGCTGAAACGACAATGCCCCGGTCGCATGATGCGGCCGGGGCATTGCTCAGCGTGCGGCTCAACCGTTCTGGCTGCTCAGCCCGCCCCATTCCATGAAGCGTACGGCGTGCACTTCGCCCTGGCTGTCACGGTAGACCATGACGCTGGGCACCACGCCGCTCTTGCGGCTGTTGTCGGTGCGCTGCAGGACCTGGTCGATGTCCAGCTGCATGCCGTACTGGTATTCCTGAACTTCCACCTTGGAGTGGGCAGGTGCCTTTTCGTTGGCGAAGGCCAGGGGAGCGAATACGGCGAGAACGGTGGCGTTGAGGGCTGCGAATTTCATCTTGATAATCTCCGATCTGGGGCGCCTGGAAGATTGGCGCTGGGGTCGAGAGAGATGAAAACATTCGTCGCTTCGCCGTAGAAATCGATGCTTGTGTTACCGAAGATCGCTGTCATCGATACCTTGCCCGAACGTCTGGCTGCACCAATACTCAGGCGGCATTCACCCGCCCATGGAGGGCTTCATGCGTTCGATCCTCATCGCGTTGCCGTTGTTGCTGTTGGCCGGCTGCTCCTCCTTTCGAGGTGATCCGGAGAACATTCGTCCCGTCCCGCAAGAGCGCTTGCTGGCGTTTCAGCAAACCCAGGCCAACGGCGCGCAGATCGTGGTCAATCGCGACTTCGGCATGATGGGCGGCGGCTGCTACGTGGCCATCGAAGTGGATCGCAAGGTCGCCGCGCGTATCGGCGTCGGTGAGGTCGCAACCTTCCAGGTACCGCCTGGCACCCGTGTGGTGGGCATCACCCCTGACCGCATGGACGACACCCTCTGCGGCATGGGCCGCCTGCTGCGCGAAGTGGCGGTGCCGGTGAAGGCCGGGGAAACCCATCACCTGCGTATCGTCAGCCAGAATCGTGGGGGCTTCGACATCCTGCCGGATGGGCGCTGACGGCTGACTTGCGCGGCGCATCAAGCCGCCTCGCAGGCGATGCGGGTAGTATCTGCCGCATCGAGTCAGGGAGAGCAGTTTTGAACGGATTGCCGATAGCCATAGTGGGAGCCGGAACCGCCGGCCTGGCCACTGCGATTTTCCTCGCCCGCCAGGGCCATGCGGTGCGCCTGCTGGAGCGTGTCGAACGGCTGCAGCCGGTGGGCGCCGGCATTCTCCTGCAACCCTCCGGTCTGGCCGTGCTGCAACGGCTGGGGCTGCTTGCCGAATGCACCGCCCTGGGCGCGCCGGTCAGCCGCCTGTATGGCACCAGCTGCCAGGGACGGGTGATCCTCGATACCCGTTATCACGACTGGCAGCCGGGCAGTTTCGGCCTGGGCATCCACCGCGGCGTGCTGATGACGGCGCTACTCAATGCGGCGCAGCGCATTGGCGTGCAGGTGCAAACCGGAGTGACTGTAAGCCGTTTCGAACAGGGCAGCGGCCATGTCCGTTTGCTGCGTCAGGACGAAGAGGGCGTTGAACAACCTCTGGGGGATTTCGCCGCGCTGATCCTGGCCGATGGCACCCGTTCGACCCTGCGCGCGCAGATGCAGGTGCGCCAGTGGTCGCGGCCCTATCCCTGGGGCGCCTTATGGAGCATGTTGCCGACTGCGACGTCGGCCGAAACCGGCGAGCTGCGTCAGTGGTACCGCGGCTGCCGGGAAATGTTCGGGCTGATGCCCACCGGCAGTACCCACCAGGCTCGCGACCTGCCTCTGACCAGTCTGTTCTGGAGCCTGCCCTTGAGCGAGCACGAGGCCTGGCGCCAGGCTGGCCTGGAGGCCTGGAAAACCCGCGTGCGCCGTCTGGCTGGCGAGGCGGCGGAGGCCTATCTGCAGCGCATCGATGACCCGCAACAGCTGACCCTGGCGGCCTATGCCGATGTGCGCATGCAGCGCTGGCACGCTGGCCGTGTGTTGGCCATCGGCGACTGCGCCCACGCCATGAGCCCGCAACTGGGGCAGGGCGCCAACATGGCCCTGGTCGATGCCGCCGCGCTGGCCGATGCTCTGGGCGAGGCCGCTGACGCCACGCAGCAGGCACTGGACTGGAACGCCACCTTCACCCGCTACGGCGATGCCCGCCGCGATCACCTGCGTTACTACCGCCAGGCCAGCCGCCTGTTGACGCCGCTGTTCCAATCCAACAGCAACACCCTGGCGGTGCTACGCGATATCGCCCTGACACTCGCCCGCCACAACCGCTTCGGCCGCCAGCATGCCGTCAGCACTCTGGTCGGTGCGCGCAGCGGCTGGTTGTGGTCGGGTGCGCAGCAGCGCGAGCTGCATGCCTGGAAGGGGGAGCGGGAGGCGTGGGAGTAGCCTATCTGCCGCTGGCAAAGCGCTGTTCCAGAGCAGCGACGACTTGATGTAGCGCATCGATCGGATCGACATCGTTTTGCCCGTAGATGCTGCATGAAGCCATATCGTCCGGGTAGCCGAACTCCGCATAGAGCGCCTGCAACCGTTCGATCTTGTCCTCATCGGCAAGCGAGGCATGTTGCAGGTCCGAGAGCATGGCTAGCCGCAATTTCTCCAGAACATGCGACTGTTTTTCCTGAAGATCGATACCTTCTTTCTTGCACAGCGTTGCCAGCACGGCGACTACTTCATCATCGCTCAGGGCATCGCTGCCGGCCAGAACGGCAATATCACTGTCCTGCTGACCAGCAGACAATAGCCGGAAGGCATGCTCGGAGACGGCGTCCTTGTTTATCCAGCCGTTATTCAAACCGATCGCCAGGGTCGGCCAGTCAACCAGGTTGCGCTTAGCAAGCTCGGAAAATATTCGTTCATTACTTGATTTGCACCGGTGTTGCTCTATCAGCTGTGAAGAGCGTGCGCAGATATCATTGATCCGTGTTTATGGCGATCAGCGGCTGGTCACTCCAGGCAACCTGGTTTTCAGCAAACAGGCCGTGGAGCGCTGCGGCAAGCCCCTGACTTAGCTCCCCTTGAGGGAGATCACGAACTCCATACTTCTCGATAAGGCCATGGCATCTGTTAGTGGCACTGATATCCCAGAGATACCAATGTGAGGTTTCCTCGATGTCCGAGCTGAAAGGGTCATGGCGGGCAAGTGATTTTATGTAATCGAGTGCAGCGGATTTTTGCGTTGATGAGTCGTCAGCTTTCAACGCAGGGATATAGAGGAGGTCGCTGGCGAGCAGGCGATAGAGGGTGTCTACGGCTAGCTGCCAACGCAAAGTAGTGTCCTTGCTGCTTGTCAGCCCGCTGGTCATGGCATCCGCGCAATAACTGTCGTAGCAGAACACGCGTAGCCAGTCTTGAACTTTAAGCTCAGGGTGTTCAGCTGTGCTCATTAAGCATTTCCAGTTTTGAGGATTTAAGCTTTAGTGGCTTGCTATTGTTTATCTGAATTCCGCCCTCTTTGAGGTTTTTCAACCATTTCGGCTTCCAGCATGCGGTCAGCAATTTTGGCGGCGCGCAACGGTTGGCTATAGGTGTGCGCCTTGAAGCGAGAGCCCGAGCGAGCTCATCATCCAATTTGCGTTCTAGAGGGATTGCTTCGTGATAGTGATGAATACTTCGCCGCTATCCGGATCGGCAATATATCGGGCCTCTCCGCATGAGCTTTCATGTTCGGCAAGCAGGGTTCTGTTCCAGCATGCTGCAATAATCTTGGCCAGTTCTGTCGCTTGCTCGGTCGTCAACTCATCGAACAGGCCCGTTATTTCCAAAAGGTTCATCCAGTACTGGGCATGATCAGCATCCTGAGTGGCTGCCATGAGTTCCTGATGGCGTTCACTGTCGAAGAGCTCAAGGATGAACGCCCTGCCGTCGACCACCTTTATCTCGGGCGAGAATAGCCGCGCGTAGCTGATCAGAAAGTCGAAGTGCAAGGGGGTCGTTGCGTAAACGGCTTGCACGTAATCCATTTCGGAGAGCTTCTTATTGCCATTGGCCCGTTGAAAGTCTGCAAGGCTGAAAGGCTTGTGGTCATGCATGGCTAACCTCGTGGGATTTCATCTGGGCGAGCAGGGCGCACTCTGCCCTTGTCGATTATTTCGCGCCCGTCCGGCGTCGTGTTTTTCCCGGCCTCCTTTACGTTGGGGCGGGGTATTCCACCGTGGTCCTGTCCAGATCCACGATATTGCTTCCAGGTTCCATCACCGTTATGAGTCGTGTATTGGCCGTCCCTGCCCGGTCTCTCAATGATCGAATGCGGCCTTCCTTCAGCTTCGGGTAGTGGCTCGGGAGGCTTGTTCCTGCCCTTCCTCGGGGAGCCTCTAATGTCGGAGCCATCCATAGGGGCAAGCGTACCCGGCAGCACGTCCCTCGGCCTTTCCACCTCAACCGTTCGTGCCCCAGTCCCGCTACCTCTCGCCCTACCACCTCGTCTGATCCTTGCCCGTTTCAGCGCCGCGCCCAGGCGTCTGAAGGCATTGCCCAGACGTGCAAGCTTGTCCAGATAGCTTACCGATGCCGCACCACGCGCGGCCAGGCCGATGCCGCCAGTAAAGACGATCAGCAGGGCGGCAAGCACGATTTCGAACAGTGCGCCGCCGCTGAACTCGGCAATCTCCTCGACGTTCTGTGCCTTGGCATAGTCGACGGCGAAGCGGCCGAGCATGGCCTTGCTGGGGCCGTCTTCGTAGATGAAACAGGCCAGTTCGTAGGCTTCGGCCAGTTGCTCACGGGTGATGCTGCTCGGGTCGAAGCCCAGTGCCTCCACCAGCTCCCGATGTTGCTCGGCGCTGAACTGGCGATTGTACGCGGCCAGCCAGGTTTCTCCCTCGCTGGCGCGCGCCTGCCAGGCGCTGCGCAGGGCATTGGAGAAGGTGGTGAAGGGATTGACCAGGTCGGAGAATTCCTTGGCGGTCCTGAGCAGACCCCAGGCGCCGAGGAAGAAGCCATTGCCTACGGCCAGTTGTCGATGCAGGTAATTGGAGAGGGCGCTGCGCTGATCCTGAATGGCCTGCAACCGAGCTGCTTCTGCGCGTTCCGCGGCAAGGATTTCATCCAGCGCTGCCTGCAGTTCGGCGCGCGCGCTGGCGATGTCGCTGTTCACATCGGTATCGGCGAGTAGTTGCGCCTCGTATTCTCTGCCTTGGATGGTCTGAATCAGGCTGCTTCGGGCGTCCAGGCTGCCGCGCACGGGGCTGCCGCCGGCCGGGGTGAGGCTGTAGGGCAGGTTGGCGCCAAGGCATTCGCCGTTGTCCCAGACGAAGCGCAGCCCGACCAGGCAACTGCTGCTCTGGGCGGCGGTGCCTTCCAGCGGGCGCGGTGCTTGTCTGTGGAAGTCGCCGTTGTAGGGCGCCGGCGTCGGTGCGGGGCGTTCGTTGCGATTGTTGGGGACGTAGCCGCTCATCGTCGTGCATCCATGCTGCAGCCAGCGATATGCCGGCAGGGTCGATCGTCAACGGCCGATGCTAACCAAGGACCCATGCGCAAAGTCTTGCGCAGTGGCGGGCCGGCTTTGCTTTTTGTGATCCATGCACGCAAAAAATGGCGTGGCGGCTCAGCTGCGCTGCAGCTCGAGCAGTTCCTTCTGGCTCAGGTCCAGCCACTCCTTGTGCAGGGTACGGTAGTGCCGGGCGGAGCGGCGGGCGTGGGTGTGGATCTGCTGCAGCAGTTCCACGGCCTCGCGCTGGCGTCCCATCCGGCGCAGCAGCAGGGCGTAGCGGTAATTGGCCTCGGGGCTGGCGCAGTAGCTACCGAGGGCGCGGTATTCCTCTTCGGCCTTGAGCTCGTTGCCCTGGCCCTCCAGCGCACGGGCATACAGCAGGTGGCCGTCGCTGGAGCGGAAGTCGGGGTTGTGGGCGATCAGTTGATCGAGGCTCGCCTGACAGCCGGCAAAATCGCCCAGGGCGAAGCGTGCTCGGGCCAGGCCGAGGAGGATGTCGGGTGCGTCGCTGTGAATACCGCGCAGGGCGATTTGATAGTGCTTGGCGGCCTCTTCGGCCTGGCCCATGCGCAGCAGCTCATCGGCCAGGTTGACGCGAGTATCGCGTGTGTCGCGGATTTCCAGTTCGTCGCGCAGGGCGCGCAGATGACGCTCGGGGTCGATGCTGTCGTGCAGTCGGTTCAATGCCTTTCGGCCGCGCCGGCTGCCAAGCAGGTCGGGCAGCATGATGCCGAGGAAGTAGATCAGGCAACCGAGACCAGGCAGGGCGATGATCAGGTACAGCCAGTAGCGTTCCTGACCACTGCGCACCACGTGGAGGCCACAGGTGACTTGGCAGGCGATGACCAGCAGGGCGAGCAGGGGCATGGTGCGGTCCAGTCCTTTGGAATGCGATGAGGCGCCTATCAGAGCATGGATTGCGCACCCTTGTCAGGTGACGCGTGCACGGCTGTGGCGCACATCACGTGATAGGCTGCGCGGCGGATTCCATGTTCATAAGGATGCGTGCATGCCGTCGTCGCTGGAGATTTTCGCCAACCTCTTCTACCTGGTTTCGGTGCTGCTGGCGGCGCGCAACTCCGTGCATACCTGGGCGGTCGGGCTGGTCGGTTGTGCGCTGTTCGGCTGGCTGTTTTTCAGCGTGCAGCTGTATGCGGACGTGACCTTACAGGGCTTTTTCATCGCCACCAGTCTGCTGGGGTGGTGGAGCTGGTTGCGTGGACGCGACGGTGACCCCATGCCGATCAGCCGTACGGCCTGGCCGGGGCTGGGCCTGGCATTGTCGCTCGCCGTTGTCGTGGCCGTCGCCTACGGGGCGTTGCTGCACCACTTCACCGACGCCTACGCGCCCTTTATCGATTCCCTGGTGCTGACCTTCAACGTGCTGGCGCAATTGTTGCTGATGCGCCGCAAGCTGGAGACCTGGTACGGCTGGCTGCTGGTCAACACCCTGGCAGTGCCGTTGTTCGCCTCGCGCGAGCTGTACCTGACTGCCTTCATCTACCTGCTGTTCTGGTGCAACGCCTGGTACGGCCTGTATCGCTGGCGCCGTGAACTGAACGCGCAGGCGGCCTGAGATGAGCAAGCGATTCGCCCGTGGCCTGGTGGTGGGCAAGTTCGCGCCGCTGCATCTGGGGCACGAATGGCTGATCCGCCAGGCGCAAGAGCAGTGCGAGCAACTGGTGCTGCTCAGCTGGGCGCGGCCGGAGCTGCCGGGCTGCGAACCCGAGCGACGTGCGACCTGGTTGCGGCTGCGTTTTCCCGAACTGGCCAGTTGGGTGGTCACGCCTGAATGGGTCGAGCAGCGCCGCGCTCAGGGCTTGCAGCTACCGGAACTGCCACATGAACAGGAGCCTGACGCCGTACAGCGCCAGTTCGTCGCCGCGTTCTGCCTGGCCGAGTTGGGCCAGCCGGTGGATGCAGTCTTTACCAGCGAGGCCTATGGCGATGGTTTCGCTGCGCATTTGGCGCGCTGTTTCGGGCGGCCGGTACAGCATGTCGAGATCGACCGTGCACGCATTCAGGTGCCGGTGTCCGGTACGCGTCTACGCGCCGATATCCACGGCCTGCGCCACTACCTGGCGCCGCAGGTATACGGCGATTTCGTCGAGCGCATCGCTCTGCTTGGCGGCGAGTCCACTGGCAAGAGCAGCCTCGCCCTGGCGTTGGCCGAGACGCTGGGGACGCGGCATGCCGCCGAATATGGCCGAGAACTGTGGGAAGAGCAGGGCGGTGTGCTGGCTTATGAGGATCTGCTGCGCATCGGCCGCACCCAGGTCGCCCGCGAGCACGAGCTGGCCGGGCAGTGCCGGCGCTATCTGGTGTGCGACACCACGCCGCTGACCACGCTGTTCTACTGCCGCGAGCTGTTCGGCCGTGCCGAGCCCGAGCTGGAGCGCCTGGCCGAGCGGCATTACCGGCATCTGTTCCTGTGCGCCGACGACTTTCCCTTCGTGCAGGACGGTACGCGGCGCGACGAGACGTTTCGCCGTCGACAGAACCAGTGGTACGAGCAGGAGTTGCAGCGGCGCGGATGGCCTTTCACGCGCCTGACGGGGTCGCCGATGCAGCGCCTCGAGCAGGTGCTGCGGCACCTGGGCAGGAGCCCGGCGAGCTAGTCCCGTGTTTCAGCGATAGCGGGAGAGAATGGCGTCGAGCTCGCCATCCTCTTTCATCTGTACCAGGGCTCGCAGCAGCGCCTGGGTGGGCACGTCCGGCGCATCGCGCACGAGGCAGGAAAGCGCATCGGCGCTGAGCTCGGCCAGTGCACGCAGGCGTTTTTCCTCCGGCAGGCCGCGGTTGAACCAGGCCAGGGTCAGCTCGTTGCTGACCGCGTAGCGATAGCGCCCGGCCTCCAGCTTCTCCAGTACCAGCTCCTGCGTGCGGGCATCTTCGCGCTGCACCTGGCCGCTGGCGAACAGGGCGTCCAGGTGCGGGTAGCTGAACCCCAGCACGGTGCCCAGGCGCTCGCCGGGCAGCTGTGCCAGGCTGATGTCGGCTTCGTCGTGGCGCCCGACGATCAGGTCGCGCTGCACCATGAACGGCTGGCTCCAGGTGTACTGATGGTGCGGTTCGCTGAGCCAGCTCGGGTTGACGTAGCAGCGCACGTCGATCTCGCCCCTGGCCAGCAGGCGCTGTACGCGTAGGCGCGGCATCACCAGCAGCTCGGCGCGGCGGCCGACCTTCTCCGCCAGACGCGTCTGCAGGTCGTAGAGCACGCCGGACGTGGCGCGGCCATCTTCGATGCGGATCATCGGCATGGCCCAGCCCTCGGTTACCGAGAAGCGCAGCGGGCGTTGTTCCTGTGCGGTGGCCGCCAGGCTGAGCAAGCACAGTACCGCGAACGGCAGCAGGCCCATGCGCATCAGGCCGGCGCCGGCTCGAAACTGTCGGCGCGGGCCATGCGCCACATGCGTTCGTAGAACTCGCCCTCGATCTGGCCGCCGAGCAGTTCGCCCGGCGCGAGGAACACATGCTGCTGGGCGAACAGCTTGATCTCGGTGGCCGACAGGCGCTGCACCAGGTGCTTGGCATCGATCTGCGCCGGATGGTCGAGGCCGGCGGCGGCGAGCATTTCGGCCAGCGCCTTGAGCGTGTTGCGGTGGAAGTTGTAGACGCGCTGGGCCTTGTCCTCGACCACCAGGGCGCGCTGGCGCAGCGGGTCCTGCGTCGCCACGCCGGTGGGGCATTTGTTGGTGTGGCAGCTTTGGCTCTGGATGCAGCCGATGGCGAACATGAAGCCGCGTGCCGAGTTGGCCCAATCGGCGCCGATGGCCAGCACGCGGGCGATGTCGAAGGCGCTGACGATCTTGCCGCTGGCGCCGAGCTTGATCTTGTCGCGCAGGTTGCTGCCGACCAGGGTGTTGTGCACGAACAGCAGACCTTCGCGCAGCGGTACGCCAAGGTGATCGGTGAACTCCAGCGGCGCCGCGCCGGTGCCGCCTTCCTTGCCGTCGACGACGATGAAATCGGGCAGGATGCCGGTCTGCAGCATGGCCTTGACGATGCCCATGAACTCCCAGGGGTGGCCCAGGCAGAACTTGAAGCCCACCGGCTTGCCGCCGGACAGCTCGCGCAGCTGGGCGATGAACTGCAGCAGCTCGGTGGGAGTGGAGAAGGCGCTGTGGCGCGACGGTGAAATGCAGTCCTCACCCATGGGCACGCCACGGGTGCTGGCGATTTCCTCGGTGACCTTGTGCCTGGGCAGGATGCCGCCGTGGCCCGGCTTGGCGCCCTGGCTGAGCTTGATCTCGATCATCTTCACCTGCGGGCTGGCCGCCTGGACGGCGAAGCGCTCGGGGTCGAAGCGGCCGTCCGAGGCGCGGCAGCCGAAATAGCCGCTGCCCAGTTCCCACACCAGATCGCCGCCGTGCTCGCGGTGGTAGGGGCTGATGCTGCCCTCGCCGGTGTCGTGATAGAACTCGCCGAGCTTGGCGCCCTGGTTCAGGGCGCGGATGGCGTTGGCGCTGAGCGAGCCGAAGCTCATCGCCGAAATGTTGAACAGCGACGCCGAGTACGGCTGGCTGCACTGCGGCCCGCCGATCTCCACGCGAAAGCTGCACGGGTCGCTCAGCGGCGCCGGACGCATGGAGTGGCTGATGAATTCGAAGCCGTTCTGGTACACGTCGCTGAGGGTGCCGAAGGGCTTGTCGGCGCCCTCGTTCTTGGCGCGGGCGTAGACCAGCGAGCGCTGGGCGCGGGAGAAGGGCAGCTGTTCGGCGTCGCCTTCGAGCAGGTACTGGCGAATCTCCGGGCGGATGCCTTCGACCAGGTAACGGATATTGCCCAGGATCGGGTAGTTGCGCCTGACCGCCTGACGTTTCTGCAGCAGATCGCCGATACCGATCAGGCTGAGCGCGCCAGTGAGCAAGGCGAACGGCCACAGCCATTGATGATGGAGAAAGGGCAGGCTGGCCAGCGTGAACAGCACACAGAAGACGAAGAACGCGTAGCGGCTGAGTAGCGAGAGGTTCATACGGGCTCCTGAATGCGGATCAGAATAGCACTTTAGACCAAACGGCTATATGTGGTCAGGTTATGTCCAGTCAGACACTATTAAGGGCTGAGGACGAACCGCTGCGCCCTGTGGCACACTCAGTGGCCCGGAGCCAACCATCGTAAGAGCTTGGCCCAAGTCCCCCGATTTTCGGCCTGCGCGATTGTCGCCGGCCTACTGCCTGAGGCCGCCAGCGGCCAAGAAGAGGAATGAGCGTGCATAACGTCGTGATCAGTGGTACCGGCCTCTACACTCCGGCCAACAGCATTTCCAACGACGAGCTGGTGGCGTCCTTCAATGCCTACGTGCAGCAGTTCAACGCCGACAACGCCGAGGCCATCGCCCGTGGCGAGGTCGAGGCGCTGAGCGAGTCCAGCAGCGGCTTCATCGAGAAGGCCTCCGGCATCAAGAGCCGCTTCGTCATCGACAAGGACGGCATTCTCGATCCGCAGCGCATGGTGCCGCGTATCCCCGAGCGTTCCAACGACGAGTGGGGCATCCTCTGCGAAATGGCCGTGGGCGCCGCCAAGGAAGCGCTGCGGCGCGCCGGCAAGACCGTCGCCGACATCGATGGGGTGATCGTCGCCTGCTCGAATTTGCAGCGCGCGTATCCGGCTGTGGCCATCGAAGTGCAGGCCGCACTGGGCATCGACGGCTGGGGCTACGACATGAACGTGGCCTGCTCCTCGGCCACCTTCGGCATCCAGGCCGCGACCAACGCCATCGCCACCGGGCAGGCCCGCGCCATCCTCATGGTCAACCCGGAAATCTGCACCGGCCACCTCAACTTCCGCGACCGCGACAGCCACTTCATCTTCGGCGACGCCGCCACCGCAGTGATCATCGAGCGTGCCGACCAGGCCACCTCCAAGCATCAGTTCGATGTGGTCGGCACCAAGCTGCTGACCCAGTTCTCCAACAACATCCGCAACAACTTCGGCTTCCTCAACCGCGCCGCGGAAGAGGGCATCGGCGCGCGCGACAAGCTGTTCGTGCAGGAAGGCCGCAAGGTGTTCAAGGACGTCTGCCCGATGGTCGCCGAGCTGATCGCCGCACACCTGGCGGAAAACCAGCTCAACGTCGCTGACGTCAAGCGCTTCTGGCTGCACCAGGCCAACCTCAACATGAACCTGCTGATCGCCCGCAAACTGCTGGGCCGCGATGCCGAGCCGCACGAGGCACCGGTGATTCTCGATACCTACGCCAACACCAGTTCGGCCGGTTCGGTGATCGCCCTGCACAAGCATCAGGACGACCTGCCCGCCGGCAGCCTGGGTGTTCTAAGCTCCTTCGGTGCCGGTTATTCCATCGGCAGTGTAATTTTGCGCAAGCGTTGAACTCTCTGTAGGAATGCCTGACGTGCACGGGGCGTTCGGCTTCGTGCGCAGGCCTGACCTACGGGAGTTCCATGTCCGATTCCGATCTCTTGGGGCGCCTGCTCGCCGGCGAGCAAAAGGCCTACCGCGAGCTGGTGGCTCGCTATCAGGGTGCGATGCGGGCGGTAGCCTACGCCATCGTCGGCAGCCGCCATGCCGATGAGGTGGTGCAGGATGCCTGGTTCGCCGTGGTGCGCAACCTGGCAGGTTTTCAAGGCCGCGCCAGCCTCAAGACCTGGCTGCTGACCATCACCGCCAACACCGCCAAGACCCGACTCAAGCACAACCGTCGCGAGGTGCTGCTCGACGACCTGGCCGCGCCGCATGGCACGGTGGGTGACGAGCGTTTCGCCGATGACGGCCACTGGCTGCTGGCGCCCCATGCCTGGCATCAGGACAGCCCCGAAGCCCTGCTCACCGAGGACGAGCTGCGCCAGTGCCTGGAACACACACTGGCCAGCCTGTCCGAGCTGCAGGCCAGCGTGCTGGTGCTGCGCGAACGCCAGGGCCTGGAGCTGGAGGCGATCTGTAATCTTCTCGACATCTCGCTCTCCAATGCCCGTGTGCTGCTGCACCGGGCACGCCTGAAAGTCTTCGCTACCCTGGAACATTTCGAGGAGACAGGCCAATGCTGACCTGCAAGGAACTGGTCGCTCATTCCAGCGATTATCTCGACGGCCAACTGACCCTGCGCCAGCGCCTGGCGGTACGCGCGCACCTGGCCATGTGCGGCAACTGCCGACGTTTCATCCGCCAGATGAAACTGACCCAGGCGGTGATCCGACAGATGCCCGAGGACGAATCGCCTGAACTCGACGCGTTGGCTGAGCGCTTGGCGCAGGATCGGCGTAATCAGGGGTGAGCGGCGTGTTTGCCGGGCGGTTTGGTGTCGCCCTCATGCATAGGGTGGATGACGCTGTTTCATCCACCGTTTGCGGTGGTTGTCGGGCTACTTGCTAGCGCCCTGCAGCCAAGTTACCGCTTTTGGAGAGTTGTTCCTTAAGGCCAATTTTCAACCACAAATTACCACCTGACTGTATTGAAAGCGCTTTCATCTTTTTGCCTTGCGCTTCAATATGGATGGTTTTTCGTAATAACCAAATCTTCGCTTGTGCCAGCGCCGATCTGTCTCGTGCTTCACCTTTTTCTTGAGCTTGCGTAATGCAACCTCGATTGACTCACCATCTTCTAAGTTGACTGTAATTGTCATTTTTGTGTTTTAAGGCCTGATGTCTGTCCATCTTTGGTTTCTAACGTTTGGTTAAGGGGCGGGCTTTAGCCCATCCCAGTGAGCGAAGCAACGATTTGAACCGCTAGTTAGGCTTCACGACTTCGGCTTGTTTTTTAGGGTGCGCAGAATAATTTGCGTCTCATCAGTAGCTGCAATTGCCTCGTATATCGCCTCATAAGCGTTTCCATGAGCCAAGAATACTGCCGCGCTATAGCCGCGAGCTTTAGAGAAACAGGGTAGATGCTCTGGATCGCCTAGCTCTTGAAGCTCAAAATATCGCTCATCTAATTCTTGAGAGATTTCTTGTAAGCGTTCTGGATGCATCTCTTTAATTGCTTTTTCTATAGCTGGGTCATCAAGATCAAACTCATTGGCAACCCACATTATAGCCCTAGTAGCTAAATCCATGCGCTCTGGGTCAGACATAGCATTCAATATTTCTTCAATATCTGGGGCGATTGTGGATAGTCGAGAATTCATCTGTGAGGCCTAACGTTTGGTTAAGGGGCGGGCTTTAGCCCGTCCCAGTGAGCGCAGCGAACGGTTTGAACCAGTTGTTATGTGCTGTTGGCCCATTGGCTATCCGGATGAAATTATGATATCGGAACAAGCTTATCTCCCATCGCTAGTCCAAACCCGTATCTAACGTGAGGGGTTTTTCGTTGCTCCGGTGTCAACTCCATAACAAAAACTTGAAACCCGCCAGCCTTTCCAGCATGGCGAGAACTCAAAAAAACAACCATCAACTCGACAATTTGGACCAAGGATTCAAAGGAGCTTTCAAAGAAGCCTTTTACCAGAGTGGTGCTCATTGGTGTCTTAGAATGCACTACCTCAATGGTAGGAGGTACTAAGTTATTATTTTGATCAATACGGAAGTCATTGACGACGATGCGCTGATCAGGACGAGGATGTTCGACACAATTCCTAGCGTTCTTAATCAGTTTTGGAAGCCCGATGGAGCTCTCCAGGAATATTGAGAAATTGTCGATATCTTGTGGGCCTGAATCAATTTTGGCTTTCAGGCTGTCCCACATGCCGGAACTTACATCTGGATAGAACAGCTGTGCCAGCTTAAATAATTCACGGAAAGCGTGCTCAACACGTTGAAGGTATTCGTTGCAAGTGGTCTCAACGTTGCCTGCTGCAGGCAGAACAAATGACCGATCTTGACGAATTTTAAGATCGACCGACTCTATGGATTCGGACTCTCTTTTTGAATACTCTTGAAGTATTTGCTTTGCCCCGGCTATGTCTTGAGCTATTTCTAGCGTGAGGTTAAAAGCTTTACGCCCAATATTTGAGTCAAAACAAGGGCTCAGAAATAACTCGCGAGAAGTTAAAATAACTGCGCCTACCCATGAGTCTGTTGCGCCAAAAGATAATATTTTTTGGATGGTATTCGGTATGGCTGGGTTTGTACGCTCTGGGTCGATTTGGTCAGCAAGAGCAATCTCGTAGATTGCTTTGTCTTTAACTATCAGCAGCCGTTCATCAGTCGATATCAACTCCCTAATCGGCGTGTCATCGTCTGGCGTGCTTATTGTTAATGAGCCTGCACTGTCGCGCAAACGATCAATAGGGCGATTGGTTTCAGGTTTATCCTTCATGGCGTAGATAAGTTCCCTGTTGAACTAAGGCACATAACGCCCGCAGCACGGGAAAATTTGCAGCGTAGCGGAAAATTTTTCCCTGTGCCTGCGTTTGTTAGCAGTGTTACAAATTGCTACTACAACCTTCATCTGCCAGAACTTGCTTCATCAAAGGAAATTTAAAGTCTCTTAAGTTCGGATTTTCCGCACGAACATCTTCAATTATCTGGGTTAAGGTTCTACCTTTAGCGTCTTTTCCTACAATACGATTGAAACCTGTGATCGCAAATGAATTTGTAGGCCGACTTGGGTTTTTATTAATATATTCAAGAAATTGTCTTAGTCCACCTTGAGGTGCTTTTCCTCCCCATGCAGAGCACAAAATATGAATTGCATTTTTTAACTCTTTATTTAATGGATCAAAAGTCTGCCTATTGCCCCCATCATCATTGCCTCTATTTCCGTTACCGCCTTGCACTCCTGGTTCTGCCTTAAAAGGATTAAAAAGCTGAACAGGAGGATGGTTAATTAATTTTAGGAATTGGTCACCGCAATCATATCCAACACAGAAATTCTCTAGTATTTTTGTCTCTCGATGCTCGGCCTCAAACAAGTAGTATTTATCAGTGATTGGGCCGCAACATCCATCAATTCGTTGACCATTAAGCAGCCTTATATAAACAACAGGCCTTAGTTTATACTCAGATACTATATCTAATTTTGCGTTATCACCGCGACAATTGGTAAAGCTCATTGACTCTCCTTATCTGTTAACGTTTGGTTAAGGGGCGGGCTTTAGCCCGTCCCAGTGAGCGCAGCGAACGATTTGAACCATTTGTTAGGCCATGAATTATGGCGCGATGCGCGAGTTATCGGAAACAGCAAAAGCCACCCCACCCAAGGCTCGGCAAGCCTCCGCAAGCATTACTTGAAATTTTCTTTCGGATTCATCAGTCCATGACTGCCCGAATTGCAGGGTGAGGTGTGCTGACTCAACAGGCTCTCCGCTTAACATGAGTTCAACAGAAAAGTCATCACCGGAGGTGAAGGCACCCTCAGTGCAGCCTGAAAAGAAATTGTTGAACACCTTGGTTACGAAGTCCGTTGCACCAAGCGGGGTAACGTCTTCAACTGCCGATATGTCATCAATCCTTGAATCTATAGGTTTCAAAATGATGATATCGAAGCTCATTTGGTAGGGCTAACAGTGATTAGATAGTCTTCCGTACTAATCCAATAGCATGGAAGGCGGTATAACTCCGAAAAATGGCAGCTTTAAACTCAGAGAAATTTAAAGCTTTCAATGGCTTAGAGCGTGAAGCATGCGCCAGCGCGTATTCGCTTGACCTCCACATTTCACGCTTTCATTACTACTGGATAGGTATACACAAAGGCACTGGAAAGGTGCAAGGCACGCGAGAGACTGTGTCGAAATCAACGGTAGACATAACGCTGCAGCGCGCGTGGATGATGCTTTTTCATCCACCGTTTGCGCTGGCTGTTCGCGCTACTGGCTATCGAGAGCCTCGCCGCTGAAGGGCGCCTCTAAAAACGTAGGCGAGGCAGTCAGCGCAAGGCAAAAACAGGCGAAGAAGCGCAGTTTACGTGTTGTAAATGAGCATTCTGAGCCTGTTTTTAACGCAGCGATGGCAACGTAGGTAGTTTCTAGAGGTGCCCTTCAGTGCCTCCCGCGGTGTGGTGGATGTTCCTGTGCCTGGGGGAGGGGCTTTCGGCTCCGGCATCCTGCTTCGCTCTACCTCCTGCATCCATGCAGTCGTAGCCGCGATTGGTAGCGGGCAAAACTCCCCGGATTGCATCCGGGCTACGAAAACTTTTTTCGCCCGCTGTAACGCCCGCATCCCTGCCTCGTCCATTGCTGCGAGGGCGCCAATCCGGCCCCGCATTCGAAACCGATGGAGAGATGCCATGAAACAACTCAATACCCTGACTGCCACCCTGGGCGCTGCGCTGCTGACTTCCGTGGCCTTCACTGCCCACGCCGCGAGCAACCCCTTCGCTGCGCAGGAACTGGCCAGCGGCTACAGCCTGGCCGCTGCCGAGAAGGCGCAGGAAGGTTCCTGTGGCGAAGGCAAATGCGGTGGCGAGATGAAAGGCGACGCAGAGGGCAAGTGCGGCGAGGGCAAGTGTGGCGGCGAGAAGAAGGCCGACGCCGAGGGTAAATGCGGCGAAGGCAAGTGCGGCGGCGAGAAGAGCGAGTAAGGGCACAGGGAGGACGGATCATGCACCTCGCACACCTCACCGGCGCCGGTCTCGGCCTGCGTCGCGGGCTGCTCGCCGAGTTGATCGGCGATGACGCCAGCGGCGCCGACTTTCTCGAAGTGGCGCCGGAGAACTGGATTGGTGTCGGTGGTCGGCTGGGCAAGCAGTTGCGCGCCCTGAGCGAACGCCGGCCGTTGCTGTGCCATGGTCTGTCCCTCAACCTCGGCGGCTTCGCGCCGCTGAACCTGGAGTTGCTGCACGCCATCAAGGGCTTTCTGAACGAGCATGGCGTGCTGGCCTACAGCGATCATCTGTCGGCCTGTGCCGACGATGGCCAGCTGTATGACCTGATGCCGTTGCCGTTTTCCGACGAGTCGGTGGTGCGCATCGCCGAGCGCGTGCGCATCGTGCAGGATGTGCTGGAGCGGCCGCTGATCATCGAGAACGTCTCGGCCTACGCGCGCCTGCCTGGCGAGCTGGATGAGGCGGATTTCGTTCGCGCCGTGCTGGAACGTGCCGACTGCCAGCTGCTGCTGGACGTCAACAACGTCTACGTCAACAGCCTGAACTTCGGCTTCGATGCCGAGACCTACATCGCCGCGATGCCCAGCGAGCGTATCGCTTATCTGCACGTCGCCGGTCACTACGATCAGGCGGCAGACCTGAAGATCGACACCCACGGTGCGCCGGTGATCGACCCGGTGTGGGCACTGCTGAGCAGCGCTTACGCGCAGCATGGCGTGCGCCCGACGCTACTGGAGCGCGACTTCAACTTCCCGCCGCTGGCCGAGCTGTATGCAGAGCTGGCGCATATCCGCAGCCTGCAACAGGCCGTGCAACCGCTGAGCAGGTACGGCACATGAGCGGCATTCAGCAGCAGCGCGACTTCGCTGCACGTATTCGCCAGCCTGGGGCGCAGGCCTTGCTGCCGGGCATCACGGCCGAGCGCATGGCGGTCTACGAGGAACTGTTCTTCAACAATGTCGCCAGCCTGGTGGGCAGCGCCTTTCCGGTGCTGCGCGGGGTTCTCGGGGCCGAGCGCTGGCAGCAGCTGCTGCGCGCCTTCTTCGCCGAGCACCGGGCGAGCACGCCGTACTTTCTCGAGATCAGTCAGGAGTTCATCGCCTGGCTGCAGCAGGGTTATCGCGCCGAGCCTGACGACCCTGCGTTCATGCTGGAGCTGGCCCATTACGAGTGGGTCGAGCTGGCGCTGGATGTCAGCGACGCGCAGTTGCCCGAGCGCGGCTGGTCGCCACTGGCCTGGCCGCTGGCCTATCGCTGGCCGGTGCAGAGGATCGGTGCCGATCACTACCCCACGCAGCTACCGGCCGAGCCGACCTGCCTGCTGGTGTGGCGCGACCGCCAGGATCAGGTGCGCTTCATGCAACTGGCGCCGTTCGCCTATCGGCTGGCGTTGCGGCTGCAGGCTGGTGAGCCGCCTGTGCAGGCGCTACAGGCGCTGGCCATCGAGCACGGCCTGGCTGCCGACCAGCATCACTTCACCAACGCCCGCGCGCTGCTGGATGACTGGCAGGCGCGCGATATCTGGTTTCCCTATTCCGAGGACTGACCGCCATGATCGCTTTGCTCAATCGCTTCCAGGACGCGCTGGAGGCTTCCCGGCGTCTGGATTTTCTCGGCCCGCTGCTGCTGCGCCTGTATCTGGTGCCGGTGTTCTGGATGGCCGGCACGCAGAAGCTCAAGGACATCGATGCCACTGCCGCCTGGTTCGGCAATCCGGATTGGGGGCTCGGCCTGCCGTTTCCCGAGCTGCTGGCCTGGGCGGCAGCGCTGACCGAGGCCGGTGGCGCCATCCTGCTGCTGTTCGGATTTGCCGTGCGCTGGATCAGCATCCCGCTGATCGTCACCATGCTGGTGGCCATCTTCGCCGTGCACTGGCCCTATGGCTGGCAGGCGATTGCCGACCCGTCCGCGCCGTTCGCTAATGAGCGCGTGCTGGCGGCGGCGGAGAAGCTTGAGCGGGCGCGCAGCATTCTGCGTGAGCACGGCAATTACGACTGGCTGACTGGTAGCGGCAAGTTCGTGGTGCTGAACAATGGCATCGAGTTCGCCGCCACCTACCTGGTGATGCTGGTGGCGTTGTTCTTCAGCGGGGCAGGGCGCTGGTTGAGCATCGATTACTGGCTGGCGCGGCGTTTCCGAACTCCGCGCTAAGCAGGCCACTGAAAAACTACCTGCGTTGGCAATACTGCGTTAAAAACGACCTCAAAATGCTCATTTACAGCACGTAAACTGCGCTTTTTCGGTCGTTTTCGCCTTGTCTTGCCTGCCTCGCCTACGTTTTTCAGCGGCCTGCTAGCCCAGCGGATTGTCGCGGCGCCGGCTTTCGCGAAATTCGCCCGGCGTCTGCCCGGTCCAGCCCTTGAAGCTGCGGTGGAAGGAGCGTGCCTCGGTGAAGCCGAGGTAGCAGGCGATGTCCTGGATCGCCAGGTCGCTGCGCAGCAGGTAGTGCTCGGCCAGTTCCTGACGCAGCTCGTCGAGAATCTGCTGGTAGCTGGTGCCGGCCTGCTGCAGGTGGCGCTGCAGGGTGCGCACGGTCATGTCGAACTTCTCCGCCACCCGTTCCTTGCGCGGCAGGCCGTCCTTGAGCAGCAGGCGCAGGGCGTTCTTCACCCGTCGCGGCAGCGGCTCGTCCTCGTCCAGCCCGGCCATCAGCGCCAGAGCGTGTTCCTCCAGGGTGCGCAGCAGATTGGCGTCGGCCTGGCGCAGCGGCACGCCGAGGTAGTCCAGCGGCACCAGCAGGGCGTTGCAGGGTTGCTCGAACAATACCGGGCAGCCGAACAGCGCCTGGTATTCGGCCAGTTCGGTGCCGGCCGGTTGCGCGTGCTCGAACCAGACTTCGCGCGGCGAATGCTCGGAGTCGGCGATCCAGCGCGCGTACAGCAGCCAGGAGGCGAGCACGTTCTCCACCATGTGCCGGCGCACCTGCGGCGCCTGATGACGGCAACTCCAGATCAGCCGCACGTGATCCTCGGCGGCTTCGAGACGGCTGGTGCCCATGTCGCCCACCAGTTTCTCGTACGGCACGATGCGGCCCATGGCCTCACCCAGGGTGGCGCAGTTCATGGCGATATAGCCGAGCACGCTCCACGAACCGGGCTGCACGAAACGCGCGGCGTGCAGGCCGAACAGCGGGTCGCCGGACACCTCCAGCAGATGCGCCAGCAGGCGTTCGTGCACCTCGCTGGGAATCCGCTTGCCGTTGTCGGCCAGATCCTGCGCCTGGACACCGGCGGCCGCCAGCGCACGGTCGATATCCAGACCGAGCTGTTCGGCTTGGCGCAGGTACTTGAGCAGAGCGGGAACCGAGGTGTAGCCGAGGTTTTCCATGGATTCTTCTTGTTCTGCGAGGCCTGTCTTGATTGGCGATATGGCCTGTCCCGATTCGACAGTGACGGAAATCGGCGGCTGGCTAGTATAGGCAGCCATAAGTGCTGATCGGAATGGGGGATGCGATGCGACGCTGGAACGGATGGGGAGACGAAGCGACCGAGGTGGAACTACCTGCCCATGGCGAGGCCTTTCTCGCCGAGCTGATCGGGCCGGGGCAGCGCCTGGCCGACGCCAGCCTGCAGGACGTGCTGGCGCGTGTGCCGGCCTCGCGTCTGGCCCCCAACCCGCTGATCTGCGTTGATGCCGAGGTGCGCGTGCGCCATGCCCGCGGTCAGAGCCTGCCGGACTGGCTGGCCATGCGCTCCGGCGAGTTCGGCCTGTTTCCCGATGGCGTCGCCTGCCCGGAAAGCGCCGAGCAGATCCGCGAGCTGCTGGCCTGGGCACAGAAGCATGACGTCACCCTGATTCCCTACGGCGGCGGCACCTCGGTGGCCGGCCACATCAACCCGCAGGCCGGCCAGCGCCCGGTGCTGACCCTGTCGCTGGAGCGCATGACGCGCCTGCTGGATATCGACGAGGACAGCCTGATCGCCACCTTCGGCCCTGGCGCCAACGGCCCGCAGGTGGAAAGCCAGCTACGCGCCCGTGGCTATACCCTGGGCCACTTCCCGCAGTCCTGGGAGCTGTCGACCCTCGGCGGCTGGGTCGCCAGCCGCTCCAGTGGCCAGCAGTCGCTGCGCTACGGGCGCATCGAGCAACTGTTCGCCGGCGGCAAGCTGGAAACCTTCGCCGGCACTCTGGAGATTCCCACCTTCCCGGCGTCGGCCGCCGGCCCCGATCTGCGCGAGCTGGTGCTGGGGTCGGAAGGGCGCTTCGGGGTGATCTCCGAGGTGCGCGTGCGCATCAGTCGCCTGGCCGAGCAGGAGCGCTTCTATGCGGTGTTCCTGCCCAGCTGGCAGCAGGCGCTGAGCGCCATCCGCAGCCTGGCCCAGGCGCGCGTGCCGCTGTCCATGCTGCGCCTGTCCAACGCCATCGAAACCCGCACCCAGCTGGCCCTGGCCGGCCACCCGCAGCAGATCGCGCTGCTGGAGAAGTACCTGGCGCTGCGCGGCGCCCGTGACGAGAAATGCATGCTGACCTTTGGCGTCACCGGCAGCCGGGTGCAGAACGCCGCCTCGCTGAAACAGGCGCGGCGCCTGCTGAAAGGCTTTGGCGGGGTGTTCACCGGCACCCTGCTGGGCAAGAAATGGGAGCACAACCGCTTTCGCTTCCCCTATCTGCGTCATGGTCTGTGGGAGCGCGGCTACCTGGTGGACACCCTGGAAACCGCCACCGACTGGTCCAACGTCGACAACCTGCTGAACAAGGTCGAGGCCAGCTTGCGTGACGAGCTGACCGCTGAGGGCGAGCGGGTGCACGTGTTTACCCACCTGTCGCACGTCTACGGCGAGGGTTCGAGCATCTACACCACCTACGTGTTCCGCCCCGGCAGCGACTACGCCACCGCCATGGCGCGCTGGCAGCGGCTCAAGGCAGCGGCCAGCCGCACCATCGCCGAGAATCGCGGCACCATCAGCCATCAGCACGGCGTCGGTCGCGACCACGCGCCTTATCTGGCGGCGGAGAAGGGCGAGCTGGGCATGGCCACGCTGCGCAGCCTGGCCACGCATTTCGACCCGGAGCAGCGCCTGGCTCCCGGCGTGCTGTTGCAGGACTGAGCATGGAACTGTGGAATGCCAGCTGGCGCGAGCACGCGCTGCCTGAACTGGCCGCGCATGACTGGGATCTGCTGGTGATCGGCGGCGGCATCTGCGGCGCCGGCATCCTGCGGGAGGCGGCGCGGCGTGGCTGGCGCTGCCTGCTGCTGGAGCAGCGCGACTTCGCCTGGGGCACTTCCAGTCGCTCGTCGAAGATGGTCCACGGCGGCCTGCGCTACGTCGCCAAGGGCCAACTGGGGCTGACCCGCGACTCGGTGCGCGAGCGCCAGCGCCTGCTCGGCGAGGCTCCGGGGCTGGTGGAGCCGCTGAGTTTCGTCATGCCGCATTACCGCGGCGGCTTCCCCGGGCCCAAGGTCTTCGGCGGTCTGCTGAGCCTGTACGACGCCCTGGCCGGCAAGCGCAACCATCTGTTCTACCCGCTGCAACAGCTGCGCTACCTGGCGCCGGGCATCCGCGAGGACGGCCTGCTCGGCGGCACGCGCTTCTTCGACGCGGTCACCGACGACGCGCGCCTGGTACTGCGCGTGCTGGGCGAAGCGCGCGCCGAAGGTGCAGAGGCGCTCAATGGCATGCGCGTGGTCGAGTTGCTGCGTGAGGCGGGGCGTGTGGTTGGCGTACTGGCCGAGGATATCGAGACGGGCAACCGCTACCGCCTGCACAGCCGCGCCGTGGCCCAGGCCACTGGCGCCTGGGCCGATCGCCTGCGCCAGCCCGGCGATGGTCGCATCCGTCCGCTGCGCGGCAGCCACCTGTTGCTGCCCGGCTGGCGCCTGCCGGTGGCGCATGCCTTCAGCTTTATGCACGCCGCCGATGGTCGGCCGGTATTCGTCTTCCCCTGGGAGGGTGCGACGGTGATCGGCACCACCGATCTGGATCATGCGGACGATCTGGACACCGAGGCGGCGATCAGTAACGAGGAGGTCGACTATCTGCTGGCCGCCTGTGCCCAGCAGTTCCCGACCGCCCAGGTGATGCGCGGCGATGTGCTGTCGACCTGGGCCGGCGTGCGCCCGGTGGTGGGCGATGGCAGCGCCGGGCTCAAGCCCTCGGACGAGAAGCGCGAACACGCGCTATGGATCGAACCGGGTAGCGTGACCCTGGCCGGCGGCAAGCTGACCACCTTTCGCCTGCTGGCGCTGGAGGTACTGCGCGCCTGCGCGGGCTTCGTCGGCAAAGCGGTGGACGATCAGGGCGGCGCGGTCTTCGCTGCGAGTACACCGAGGCCGATGCCGGCATTGACTCCGGCGCAGCAACGCCGGCTGGCCGGCCGCCATGGCCGCCAGCTGGGCGAGGTGCTGCGTCTTATCGACGAGGTGGGCGGCGATTGCGTCGCGGGTACGAACACCCTGTGGGCCGAACTGGCCTGGGCCGCCGAGGGCGAGCTAGTGCTGCACCTGGACGACCTGCTGCTGCGCCGCACGCGACTGGGCCTGCTCCTGGCAGAAGGCGGCCGCACCGAACTGCCGCGCATCCGCGCGCTGTGCCAGCCGCGCCTGGGTTGGAGCGATGCGCGCTGGCAACAGGAAGAAACCAACTACCTGGCGCTATGGCAACGCTGTTACAGCCTGCCGTAGGGTGCGCCGTGCGCACCAACGAACGACCACGATAAGGACCACACCTTGAGCGAACCAAGCTACCTGCTGAGCATCGACAACGGCACCCAGAGCGTGCGTGCGCTGCTGTTCGATACCCAGGGCAACCTGCTGGCCAAGGGCAAGGTGGAGCTGGATCCCTATTTCTCCAGCCAGCCGGGCTGGGCCGAGCAGCACCCGGAGTACTACTGGGCCAGCCTCGGCGAGGCCTGCCGGTTGCTGTGGCAACAGGTGGATATCGACCGTCGCCTGATCCGCGGCGTAGCGGTGACCACCCAGCGCGGCAGCATCATCCATGTCGACGAGCAGGGTACGCCGCTGCGCCCGGCGATGCTCTGGCTCGACCAGCGCCGCGCCGATGTGCAGGGACGGATCAAGGGGCCCTGGGGCTGGCTGTTCAAGCTGGCGCGGGCCGAGGAGGCGGTGGATCACTTCCGCGCCCAGGCCGAGGTCAACTGGGTGGCTCAGCATCAGCCGGACATCGCCGATCGCACGCACAAGGTACTGCTGCTGTCCGGGTTTCTCACCCAGCGCCTGTGCGGCCGCTTCGTCGATTCCACCAGCAGCTGCGTGGCCTACCTGCCGTTCGACTACAAGCGCCTGCGCTGGGCGGCGCCGGGCGACTGGAAATGGCAGGCGCTGAAGGTGCGCCCCGAGCAGCTGCCCGAGCTGTTCAAGCCGGGCGAGCGACTGGGCAGCATCACGGCCGCCGCCAGCCGTCATACCGGTATTCCCGAGGGCCTGCCGCTGATCGCCGCCGGCGCCGACAAGGCCTGCGAGGTATTGGGTTCCGGCGCCCTGGACGCCGGCACCGCGTGCCTGTCCTACGGCACCACGGCGACCATCAACACCATACGCAGCCGCTATCTGGAAACCATCCCGCTGATTCCGCCGTACCCGGCGGCGCTGCCGGATCACTTCAATACCGAGGTGATGATCTACCGCGGCTTCTGGATGGTCAGCTGGTTCAAGCGCGAATTCGGCCTGCGCGAGATGCAACGTGCCGAGGCGCTGGGGGTGCCGCCCGAGGCGCTGTTCGACGAGCTGGTCAACGCCGTGCCGCCCGGCTCCATGGGCCTGATGCTGCAGCCGTACTGGACGCCGGGCATCCGCGAGCCGGGCCTGGAGGCCAAGGGGTCGATCATCGGCTTTGGCGATGTGCATACCCGCGCGCATCTGTATCGGGCGATTCTGGAGGGATTGGCCTATGCCCTGCGTCAGGGCAAGGAGCGCATCGAGAAACGCGCCGGCACCCGTATCGAGCGCCTGCGCGTGTCCGGTGGCGGTTCGCAGAGCGATGCGGCGATGCAGCTGACCGCCGACATCTTCGGGCTGCCGGCCGAACGCCCGCACCTGTACGAGACCAGCGGCCTGGGAGCGGCGATCAACTGTGCGGTAGGCCTTGGGCTGCACGCCGATTATACGAGCGCCATTGCCGCCATGACCCGCGTCGGTCAGGTGTTCCAGCCGAACCCGGAGGCCCAGCGCGTTTACCAGCAGCTCTACGGGCAGGTCTATCAGCGTATGTATCGTCAGCTCAAGCCGCTGTACCAGCGCATTCGCAAGATCACCGGCTACCCGGCGTGAGCTTGCGGAAGCTGGCTCCTACAAAAAAGATCGCCCTCCTAAACGGAGGGCGATTGGTTCGCATCAGGCGACATCCACCAGCACGATTTCGCTGTCTTCCTGGGCCTCGATGCGGATCAGCGTTTCATCGGCGATGGCCACGCCGTCGCGTGCCTTGGCCGCTACGCCGTTGACCGTGAAGGCGCCGGTGGCGCCCACCAGATAGGCCTTGCGACCCGGCTGCAGCGCGTACTCGGCGCTTTGCCCGGCCTTGACCGTGGCCGCTACCAGGCGTGCGTCGGTGCGAATGCGCAGGGCATCGACGTCTTCCTCGTAGCCGCTGGCCAGGGTGACGAAGGCTCCGGAGCGATCGCCTTTGGGGAACGGCTTGGCGCCCCAGGACGGCGGCAACCCGGCCTGGTTCGGCTGGATCCAGATCTGGAAGATCTTGGTGGTCTCGTCCTCCAGGTTGTACTCGCTGTGGGCGATGCCGGTGCCGGCGCTCATCACCTGCACGTCGCCCGCTTCGGTACGGCCCTTGTTGCCCAGATTGTCCTGATGGCTGATCGCCCCTTCGCGAACGTAGGTGATGATCTCCATGTCGCGGTGCGGATGAGGCGGGAAGCCCGAGTGCGGCGCGATCTCATCATCGTTCCAGACGCGCAGGCGGCCCCAGTTCATCCGCTCGGCATCGTAGTATTCGGCGAAGGAAAAGTGATGGCGGGCATTCAGCCAACCGTGGTGAGCGCCACCGAGTTGTTCGAACGGACGTACATCGATCATGGTCAACCCTCCAGTCATGCACGGGTTCAGTCCCGTGCGATGTCGATGGCGCTCATGATCTGTTTGATTCAATCGATTTAAAAGCGCAAATATTTAAGTGTAATGATCTATAAATTGGATAAATTGCCTGGGCGAGTTCCGGCTGTCCCAGGCCCACGAGGAGCACCGCGATGCGCGAGCGCAAGGCCTGGCTGATCCTGCATGGCAAGCAGGCACTGAACGAAGAGGTGCGGGCGGCAGTGCACAACCTGCGCGAGCAGGGCTGGGAGCTGGCGGTACGCCTGACCTGGGAAGCCGGCGACGCCGAGCGCCTGGTGCGCGAGGGGCTGGCCGGCGGCTACCCGACCCTGATCGCGGGCGGCGGCGACGGCACCTTGCGCGATGTGGCCGAGGCCATGCTGGAGGCCGGCGCCGAGGCCAGTCTGGCCATGCTGCCGCTGGGCACGGCCAACGACTTCGCCCGCGCTGCCGGGGTGCCGCTGGTGCCCATGGAAGCCCTGCAGCTGCTTGAGGTCGAGCCGCGACCGGTGGATCTGGGCCTGGCGGACGGGCGGGTGTTCCTCAACATGGCCACCGGCGGCTTCGGCTCCACCGTGACCGCGCATACCTCCGAGGAGATGAAGAAGGTCTTCGGCGGGGCTGCCTATCTGCTTACCGGCCTCAGCCGATTTGCCGAACTGCGCTCGGCGTTCGGGCGTTTCCATGGGCCCGGTTTCGAGTGGGAAGGGGATTTTCTCGCCATGGGCATCGGCAACGGTCGTCAGGCCGGGGGCGGCCACGTGCTGTGCCCGGAAGCGCTGGCCGACGACGGCATGCTCGACCTGTGCATCGTGCCGGCGCCGCAGGACATTCCGGCGACCCTCGGCACCCTGCTGTCGGGTGGCATGCTCGGTCTGGAGACGGTGTCGATCCGTGCGCGGCTGCCTCAGGTCGAGTTGGAGGCGCCGGAAGGCCTGGCCCTGAATCTCGATGGCGAGCCGACGCAAAGCAATCGGTTGCGCTTCGAGACCTGCCCGGCAGCGCTGCGCATGCACCTGCCGCCGGAGTGCGCGCTGCTCGGCAGTGCAGGCTAGGCCGTCGCTCAGTCGTCCGGGCTGATGATGCCTTCGCGCACGGCGTAGAGCACCAGGCTCGGCACGTCATGGATCTGCAGGCGCTTCATGATCTGCGCGCGATGCGCCTCCACGGTCTTCACGCTCAGGCCCAGGCCATTGGCGATGGAACGGGTCGATTCGCCGCGGGTGATCAGGCGCAGTATCTCCAGTTGGCGTTGAGTCAGCCCATGCTCGGCATGGGCATTGACCTTGGAGACCGCCTGCTCGATCACCGGTTGCACGATGGCCGAGCTCAGGTAACGGTCGCCGCGGCGTACCGCCTCCAGCGCCAGGCGTAGCTCGAAGGCGGCGGCGTCCTTGAGCAGGTAGCCGTGGGCACCTTTTTGCAGGGCTTCGAGTACCACTTCCGGGCCGGTGTGCATGGACAGGATCAGCACCTTGCAGTCCGGCGAGTGACGGTTCAGCACCTGCAGGGCCTCAAGGCCGCTGACCCGCTTCATGGAGATGTCTAGGAGGATGATGTCCGGCTCCAGCTCGCGGGCCAGCTCCACGGTTTCCTTACCGTCCTCGGCCTCGCCGACGATGGTGTAGTCCTCGATGTCCTGAATCATCGCGCGTACGCCGGCGCGAATCACCGCGTGGTCGTCGGCCAGCAATACCCGGCAGGTCATGGCTGCACCGCCTTGACGGTTCGGAGATGGGGGCGGAAAGAAGAACTGTGCATGAGGGACGCTCCCTATTAGTCCGGACGGAAGTCCGGAAATCCATGGCTAGCGGCCGACCGGCGGGTGACGCGGAATATGTTGCGAGTCCGATTGATCGAGCATGCGGCGCCGCACCGGCTTGAGCATAGCCCATGCTGCCGAGATGTCAGGTCAAGGTTGACGGATCGGTCAATGCCAGGCGGCTTAGCCACGCCCGTACTGCTCGATCAAGCGCGGTATGCCCTGCAAGGATTCGGTGCCTTGCGCCGCACCCAGGCGCAGGGCCTCCTTGGGCATGCCGAAGACCACGCAGCTGGCCTCGTCCTGGGCCACGGTGCGTGCGCCGGCTTCGCGCATGCTGAGCAGGCCGCGGGCGCCATCGTCGCCCATGCCGGTCATGATCACCCCCAGCGCGTTGTGCCCGGCATGCCGGGCCACGGAGCGGAACAGCACGTCCACCGACGGGCGGTGACGGTTGACCGGCGGGCCGTCGAGCACTTCGACGAAGTATTGCGCGCCGCTGCGCTTGAGCTGCATGTGGCGGCCGCCCGGCGCCACCAGTGCCAGGCCGGGGCGCACGCGGTCCATATGCCGCGCCTCGCGCACTTCGATGGCGCAGACGCTGTCCAGGCGCTGGGCGAAGGCGGCGGTGAACTTCTCCGGCATGTGCTGGACGATGACGATGCCGGGGCAATCCACCGGCAGTTGGCGCAGCACCACCTCCAGGGCCTGGGTGCCGCCGGTGGAGGTGCCCAGCGCCACCACGCGGTCGGTGGTAGTCAGGTGCACCGCCGGCGCGCGCTCGCTTTTTGCCGGCGCGACGGGGGCTGTTTCCACGGCCTTGCGCGGCATGGCCCGCGGCTGGCTGCGGGCGGCGATCTCGATCTGCCGGATCAGATCGCCGGACATCTGCTGCAGGCTTTCACGCAGGCCCAGCCTGGCCTTGGTGAACACGCCCACCGCGCCGGCGGCCAGTGCATCCAGGGTCACCGCGGCGCCGGCCTCGGTGAGGGTGGAGCAGATGATCGCCGGCGTCGGCCGTTCGGCCATGATCTTGCGCAGGAAGGTGATGCCGTCCATGCGCGGCATTTCCACGTCCAGCACCAGCACGTCGGGCCATTGCCTGTGCATCTTTTCCAGGGCGAACAGCGGGTCGGCGGCCTGGCCGATCACCTCGATACCCGGATGGCTTTCCAGGCAGGCCGTCAGCACCTGACGCACCAGTGCCGAGTCGTCGACGATGAATACCTTGATCTGTGCGGCGCTGGGCATGGTGGCACTCCAGGCAGTGGCGTCATTGGCGCTCGAAGACCGACGGGCGCAGGGTGCGTAGCGGCAGGCCGAAACCGTGCAGGCTTTCGGCATGGCCGATGAACAACAGGCCGCCCGGGCGCAGGCGCTCGAGCAGGCGGTTGACGATCTCGCGTTTCTGCTCGGCGGCGAAGTAGATCAGCACGTTGCGCAGGAAGATCACGTCGAACGGGCCGATGCCCTGAGGCAGCGGGCGCATCAGGTTGACCTCGGCGAAGGTCACCCGGTGACGCAGCGGCTGGCTGATGCGCAGCAACCCCTCGCTTTCTTCCACGCCGCGCAGGCAATGACGCTTGAGCCAGCCGGCGGGGAACTGTCCGGCCTGGTCGATGGAGTAGGTGGCACTGCGCGCGCGCTCCAGCACGCGACGGCTGATATCGCTGGCGAATACCGACCAGTCCTGGGTGCGGGCGTGCTCGGCCACGGTCATCGCCATGCTGAAGGCCTCCTCGCCGGAGGAACTGGCGGCGCTCCACAGGTGCAGTGGCCGGCGCTGGCGTGCGACCCATTCGCCGAGCACGGTGAAGTGCTGCGGCTCGCGGAAGAAGTAGGTTTCGTTGGTGGTCAGCAGATCGATCACGGTACGCCGCTCGTCCACCGACTCCGGCCGGTTGAGCAGTTGCAGATACTGGCTGTAGTCCTGCAGCTGCAGCGAGCGCAGGCGGCCCATCAGGCGCCCTGCGACCAGGGTGCGCTTCTGTTCGGCCATGCGAATGCCGGATTCCTCCAGCATCAGGCGCTGGAGGAAGCGGAAGTCTTGATCGTTGAGCTTGGGTAGGTGACCGGTTGGCATCAACTGGCCTGCTGGGCGAGGCTCAACTGCCTGATATCGTCGAGCGACAGCACCCGCCGCACGTCGATGATGATGGTGAAACCACCGTTGTCCCGGGCCATGCCGGCGATGAAGTCGGTACGGATGCCGGCGCCGAACGGTGGCGCCTGCTCGACTTCTCCCGGTTCGATGTCGAGCACCGCGTCGACCGCATCGACCACCAGGCCGATGCGTTGCTGCTGCTCGTCCAGGTTCAGCTCGATGATCACGATGCAGGTGCGCTTGCCCGGCTGGGTCAGCTCGAAGCCGAAGCGGGCGGCCAGATCCAGCACCGGCACCACGTTGCCGCGCAGGTTGATCACGCCGTGGATGAAGCTCGGCATCATCGGTACCGTGGTCACCTGGCCGTACTCGATGATTTCCCGCACCAATTCGATGGGCAGGGCGTAGCGCGCGTCGCGCACGCGAAACGACAGGTGCTGCACGCTGTCCGGGGGGGCCACCTGATGGCTGGCGGATAGACCGTTCATGCCAGGACCCTCAGTTGAAGTTGACGAACTGGCCTTCATCGGCCGGGGCCGCAGGCGCCTTGCGTTCGCTGTTGCGGCGCAGTTCGCGCACGTTGCTCGGGCTGCGCTCGTCGCGCCGCGGCGCCTTGGCGGGACTGCTGGTGCCCAGGCGGAAATAGCTGATCAGCTCCTGCAACTGGCTGGCCTGGGCGTTCATCTCCTCGGCGGTGGCCGCCAGTTCCTCGGAGGCCGAAGCGTTCTGCTGGGTGATCTGGTTCATCTGACCCATGGCGATGTTGATCTGCCCGGCGCCGGTGCTCTGCTCCTGCGAGGCGGCGGTGATCTCCTGCACCAGGTCCGAGGTCTTCTGGATGTTCGGCACGATCTGGTCGAGCAGGGCGCCGGCCTGTTCGGCCAGGTGCACGCTGTTGCTGGCCACGCCGCCGATCTCCTGGGCGGCCACCTGGCTGCGTTCGGCAAGCTTGCGCACCTCGGCCGCGACCACCGCGAAGCCCTTGCCGTGGTCACCGGCACGCGCCGCTTCGATGGCTGCGTTGAGGGCCAGCAGGTTGGTCTGATAGGCGATGTCGTCGATGATGCCGATCTTGTCGGCGATCTGCTTCATGGCCAGCACCATGTCGCGTACCGCCTGGCCACCTTGCACCGCATCGTTGGCGGCCTTGCCGGCGATGCCGTCGGTGATCTGCGCGCTTTCGGTGTTCTGTGCGATGGAGGCGGACATCTGTTCCACCGAGGCGGTGGTTTCCTCGACGCTGGCGGCCTGTTCGGTGGCGGCCTGGCTCAGCGACTGCGAGGTGGCGCTGACCTCCTCGGACGCCGAGGACAGCGAGTCGGCAGCGCTGCGCACGTCGGCCATGACGGTGCGCAGGCGCTCGGTCATATGCTGCATCGAAGCGAGCAGGCGGCCGGTCTCGTCGCGGCTGTCGGCCTCGACGCTGACCGTCAGGTCGCCCTCTGCGAGGCTGTTGGCCACGCCCACTGCACGGTTCAGTGGTCGCGAGATGGAGCGGGTGATGAAGATGCCGATGGCGAAGCCGAGCACTGCGGCGATCAGGATCAGGACGATCATCTGGGTACGCGAACTGGTGTAGATCTGGTTGATCTGCTGGTTGGCTTCCTGGGCCCGGTCACGCTTGTGGCTGACCACCTCGCTGAGCAGGTTGTCGATGATCTCGCCGCGGCGGGACAGCTCCGGCATCTGCGCGCTGATGCCGGTTTCCGTGGCCAGGGTACCGGAAGCCAGGTAGGACCTGAGCAGCTGTTCCAGCAGCACGGCGTAATCGTTCAGCGGTTGATCCAGGCGATTGACGAAGGCCTTGCCCTCGTCGGTGATGAAGGAGTTCTTCGATTGCTCCACCAGCGCCTTGGTATCGCCCAGCGCCTTGAAGGCCCTGTTGGCGGCCGTGTCGCGAGCCACTTCGTCACTGGCCAGCAGCGCGGCGCGCAGCGAGCGACCGGCGACGATCAGCTGGGTGTTGGCCTCCTGCAGCGCGTTCAGGCCGAGCATGTCGTTCTCGTACATGCGATCGGACAGATGGCTGACCTCGGCCAGGTTGCGGATGCCCAGCGCACCGATGGCGACCGTGAGGATCACCACCAGGGTAAAGCCGGCGATCAGCCTGACACCGATCTTGAGATTGCGGATGAATTGCATGGTGGGTTACTCCTCAGGAGCCACTGATGTGCGGATGCGACTGGCGACGATCGCCGCCGTTGGCTTCCACATGGTTTTGCAGATGACGGAAAAGACTGGGTATATCCAGGATCAGCGCGACCTGCCCGCTGCCCAGGATGGTCGAGCCGCCGATGCCTTGCAGATGCTGGAACAGCAGGCCGAGCGGCTTGATCACGGTTTGCAGTTCGCCGTGCAGATGGTCGACCACCAGCCCGGCCTGTTGACGGCCGAGGTTGACCACCACGATGTTACGGCGCTTGCTGCGGCTGGCCGGCAGATCGAAGTGCGCCGCCAGGGAGATGCACGGCAGCGGTTTGCCGCGCAGGGTCAGATAGCCGTAGGTGCTGTCGCCGAGCTGCTCGGCGTCCATTTCCAGGCACTCGGTGACCATGTCCAGGGGCACCACGAAATATTCGTCGCCGAGGCTGATCAGGAAGCCGTCGATGATCGCCAGGGTCAGCGGCAGGCGGATGCGGAAGGTGCAGCCGGCGCCGAGCACCGAGTCGATCTCGATGCTGCCGCGCAGGCCATCGATGACGCTGCGTACCACGTCCATGCCGACGCCGCGGCCGGAGAGGTCGGAGACGCTGTCGGCGGTGGAGAAGCCGGCGGCGAACACCAGGGCGTGGATGTCCGGTTCGGCCAGGTTGGCCTGGGCGTCGATCAGGCCGCGATCAATGGCCTTCTGGCGGATGCGCTCGGTATTCAGCCCGCGGCCGTCGTCCGCCACTTCGATGACGATCATTCCCGACTCGTGGTAGGCGTTGAGCTGCAGCTGGCCTTCGGCCGGCTTGCCGGCGGCCAGACGCTGCTCGGCGGACTCGATGCCGTGGTCGATGGCATTGCGCACCAGGTGGGTGAGCGGGTCGGCGAGCTTGTCGATCACCGACTTGTCCAGCTCGGTATCGGCGCCGCGGATCTGCAGGCGAATGTCCTTGCCCAGCTGTTGGCTGACATCGCGCACCACCCGGTGGAAGCGGTTGAAGGTGTCGCCGATTTCGATCATGCGCAGTTTCAGCGCCGCCTCGCGGATCTGCTCGACGTGCTGGTTGACGGTCTGGGTGCTTTCCACGCAGCCGGCATCGCCATGGGCCTGGGCGCGCAGCTGGGCGCCGGCGGCGCTGATCACCAGCTCGCCGACCAGATTGATCAGCTCGTCGAGCTTGTGCGCGGCGACGCGGATCTGCGTGCTTTCCTGGTTGCGTTTCTCGCGGACCGACTGCTGTTTGGCCAGGGCGGCATTGACCACCTGCGGCGCAACCATGCCTTCTTCCACCAGCACGCTGCCCAGTGGCGCCTTTTCCGGCTCTGCCTGTGCCTGCAGGGCCAGGCCCTGGTTGAGCTCGTGCTCGGTGAGCAGGCCGCTGGCGATCAGCATGCTGCCGATGCGCTGGTCGGTTTCCGGCAGCTCCTGAATCAGTCGCAGATAGTCCTCCTGGGCGCTGTGCGGCGGCAGGATGCGCAGGGTGCAGAAGTCGTGGATGAATTCGAAGACTTCCTCTATCTCGGCCTTGCTGGCCTCGCTGCACAGGTCGATCTCCAGACCGATGTAGCAGCTTTCCGGGTCCATCTCGGCCAGCGAGGGCAGGGCCTCGTCGATCACTTCGAGGCGAAGGATGTCGCCCAGACGCGTCAGGTAGCGGACGAAGGACGCCGGATCGAAGCCGTTGCGCAGCAGGTCCGCTTCGAATCGCAGGGAAATGTGCCAGGCGCCATCCGCGTCGCAGCCGGCGCAGCGCTCGAAGGCGCCGCGTTGCGCACAGGGGCGTGGAGAAGCGGCGGCTGGTGCGGCGGCAGGCTCGACGCTTGCGGGCGCGCCGTAGGCGGCGAGGGCGGCGAGCAGTTCGTTCTGGTGCGTCTCGTCTACCGGCAGCTCGCCGGAGTCGACATCGATCAGCGCCACCATGGTGGCGATTTCATCCAGGCAGCGCAGCATCAGCGAGACCAGGGCGGGCTCCAGCTTGCGCTGGCTGTCGCGCACCGACATCAGCAGGCTTTCCAGGTGATGGGTGAAGCTGACCAGTGGCGTCAGGGAGAACAGCCCGGCCGAGCCCTTGAGGGTGTGCATGGCGCGAAACAGGCCATTGACGGCATCCTCGTCCTCGGGCGTCTGGTCCAGCTGCAGCAGGTACTCCTCGGCCTGTTTGATCAGGTCGCCGGCTTCGTCGATGAAACCGCGGAGCAGCTGGCTCCATTGTTCTCCATTGAGCATCTGCGTCTCCGGCTCAGGCCTGCGCCGTTGGGGTAGTGGGGAGCAGCGACTGCAGGCGCAGCACCTCCAGCAGCTCGCGCGGAGCGTCGGCGGCGCTGACGACTTCCAGGCGCGTCTGTTGTTGCGTCAGCTGACGCTGCAGGGCCAGCAGCAGCTGGGCGCCGGCACTGTCCAGTTCTTCCAGCTGGCCGAGGTCGAGCTGCCAGTGGCCGCCTGCGGCACTGCCGGTCAGCGCGGCCAGCAGCGCTTCGTGGGCCTGGCGCACCTCGTAGATGGTCAGGCTGCCGTGCAGCGCCAGGCGCTCGGGCTGCTGCCGTGGGTCATGGATCAGCTCGAACATTTCAGCTGGCCAGCTTGTCGACGGCCGCCAGCAGTTGCTGCGGCTGGAACGGCTTGACGATCCAGGCCTTGGCACCGGCGGCCTGGCCTTCGGCTTTCTTGCCCTGTTCGCTCTCGGTGGTGAGCATGACGATGGGGGTGAAGCGGTATTCGTTGCGCGCCTTCACTTCCTTGACCAGGCCGATGCCGTCGAGGTTGGGCATGTTCACGTCGCTGATGATCAGGTTGATCTTCTGTCCGTTGAGCTTGCTCAGGGCGTCGCGCCCGTCCACCGCCTCGATGACGGTGTGGCCGGCGCCGGAAAGGGTCATCTTCACCAGCTGGCGCATGGAGAGGGAGTCGTCGACTATCAGAATGGTCTTGGCCATGCCGGGTTGCTCCTTGGCTGATCAGAAAAAGGTCACGTCGTCGTGCTGTTTGGCGCTGCGTCTACCACCGTGGCGTTCTTCGTCGGTGGTGAAGCGGTCGCGCAGTTCCTTGAGCCAGCGTGTCGGGTTGGCGAGGATGCCGTCCTGCTCGCGTACGGCCTGCTGCAGGCGACCCAGGTCGATCTGCAGGTGGTCGAGCATCTGGTCGGTGCGGTCCTGGAACTGCAGGCTGACGATGATTTCCTGGATGTCTGCCTGGGTGGTGCGGGCGTCCTGCTGCAGCTGCAGGGAGCTGCTGGAGAGTTCGTCGAGGTTGGTGCTCAGGCGCTGCATCACTTCGCCGGCGACCTGGTCGAGGTAGTCGAGATTGCTCTTCTCGCTGCCGGAGAGTTCCTCGGCGGCGATTACCGTGGCGCGGATCGCCTGGTTGATTTCGCCGACCTTCTCGCCCATGCGCTGGCCGGTCTCGGCGGACAGGCTGGAGAGCTTGCGCACCTCGTCGGCGACCACCGAGAAGCCGCGGCCATGCTCGCCGGCGCGGGCCGCCTCGATGGCGGCGTTGAGGGCGAGCAGGTTGGTCTGGCTGGCGATGTCCTGCACCAGTTTCGACATCTTCTGCAGCTCGCTGGCGTAGCTGTCGAGGTGGGCGATGGTGCCGAGCAGCTCGTTCTTGCGCGCACTGGCGCCATGGAAGGAGGCGATGACTTCGTCCAGGCGCTGATGCGCCTCGCGCAGGCTGTCGGCTACGCCGCCACCGCCGATGGCCTGTTCCGAACTGCTCAGGGTCTGCTCCAGGCGGCCGCTGAGCCCGGCGAAGCGTTCGAACAGGCGCTGGATGTTTTCCTGTACCAGCTGGCGCACCTGGCCGAGGTTCTGGCTCCAGGCCGGCAGCACTTCGAGCAGCAGCGGCTCGACACGCGGCTGCGGCGTCGTGTCGACGGGGGCTTCATCCAGGGTTGCAGCGAGAGGCAGGGATGCACGCGGGGGGCGCTGAAAAAGCGCAGCCAGCGCACTGATGGCGCAGCCTGCGCCGATCAGCCAGGGCATGCCGGCGGCAAGCCCGGCGAGGCTGATGGCGATACCTGTCCAGAGAGCGGAGTAGGCGAGCACGGGAGCTGATCTCTATCGGAGGGGGAATGCCTCAACGATAGAGACTGGTACGTCGGTGCGATATCGGGGACTCCCCTAGGGGCCCCTAGGGGCGCCCCGATGACGATTGCCCGAGGCAGGGCAGGCTGGTATCTGTAAAGGGCAGCGAGTATGGTGGCAGAAAGCCAAGCTGCGGCTTTTTCAGGGCCTGCCGATAACCTGGTACCAGGGCTTCGCGCCTGGTCCGCATCCGTTCATATTTCAGCAGGAGCAGGCGATGGCCGGCATTCTCGACTCCGTGGATCAACGTACACAGCTGGTCGGCGAGAACCGTCTGGAAATTCTCATGTTTCGCCTGGCTGGTCGGCAGTTGTTCGCGATCAACGTGTTCAAGGTGCAGGAAGTCCTGCAGATGCCCAAGCTGACGCTGATGCCGCAGCGTCATCGCTATGTCTGCGGCGTGGTCAACCTGCGCGGTCAGACCCTGCCGGTGATCGATCTGTCGCAGGCCATCGGCATGCGTCCGCTGGTGCCGGATGAGCGCAGCACCATCATCGTTACCGAGTACAACCGCTCGGTGCAGGCCTTTCTGGTGGGCAGCGTCGACCGCATCCTCAACCTCAACTGGGAGTCGATCCTGCCGCCCCCGGGTGGCGCCGGACGCCAGCATTACCTGACCGCCATCACCAAGGTCGAGGACCAGATCGTCGAAGTGATCGATGTGGAGAAGGTGCTCGCCGAGATCGTGCCGATGAGCACCAAGGTTTCCGCTGAAAAACTCGCCGATCCGCTGTTGGAGAAGGCGCGCGGACGCGAAGTGCTGCTGGTGGACGATTCCAGCGTGGCGCTCAGCCAGCTGCGCGATACCCTGACGCAGCTGGGCATCCGCCTGCACATGGCCAGCGACGGCCTCAAGGCCCTCAATCTGCTGAAGAAGTGGGCCGATGGCGGCGAGGTGATGACCGACAAGCTGCTGATGATCTTCACCGATGCCGAAATGCCCGAGATGGACGGCTATCGTCTGACCAGCGAGATCCGCAACGACCCTCGCCTGAAGGATCTCTACGTGGTGCTGCATACCTCGCTGTCGGGCAGCTTCAACGAGGCGATGGTGAAGAAGGTCGGCTGCGACAACTTCCTCTCCAAATTCCAGCCGGACAAGCTGGTGGACGTGATTCGCCAGCGCCTGGAGCTGGACGAACCCCGCTGATACTTCGTTTCCGCATGAACGCCGATGCAGGGCGGGTGCAACCCGCCTGATCACGGGTCGCACGGCCCTTGCTAGACAGCTCGCTTGCCGAACCTGGTCTTGTGAGCCGCGCCGCCAGCTCGTATAACGGCATTTTGCCGACAGGGAGCTGACCCATGCCGAGTCTCTCGGGGTTGTACCGTTACCCGCTCAAGTCCGGTCGCGGTGAAGCGCTGCAGCGCAGTGCGGTCGATGGTCTGGGCCTGCATGGCGATCGCCGCTGGATGGTGGTCGATGCCGATAGCGGACGTTTCATCACCCAGCGCCTGCTACCGCAGATGAGTCAGCTGAGCGCCCGCTACGATGCGCGCGGCGGCCTGACCCTGAGCGCTCCTGGCCAGGCCGATCTGGCCGTCGCCTTGCCCGATCCCGAGCAGGATCTGCGCGGCGTCGTCGTCTGGCGTGACAGCTTGCGCGTACCGGATGCCGGTGACGAGGCCGCCGAATGGCTCAGCACGATGCTCGGCAAACCGTGCCGCCTGGTGCATGTGCCGGAGGGGCGTGCGCGCCAGGTCGATACCGCTTATGCCCAGCCGGGTGATCGGGTGGCGTTTGCCGATGGTTTTCCGCTGCTGCTGATTGGCCAGGCCTCGCTGGACGACCTTTCGCAACGTGTCGGGCAACCCCTGTCCATGCAGCGTTTTCGTCCCAACCTGGTGGTCACCGGCAGCGAGGCGTATGCCGAGGATGGCTGGAAGCGCATCCGTATCGGCGATGTCGAGTTCGAGGTGGTCAAGGGGTGCTCACGCTGCATCCTGACCACCATCGACCCGCAGACCGGCGAGCGCAACGCTCAGCGTGAGCCGCTGGCCACGCTCAAGACCTACCGGGAAAAGGATGGGGACGTGTTCTTCGGGCAGAACCTGTTGCCGCGCGGCGTCGGCGAGCTGCAGCTGGGGATGATGGTTGAGATAGTGCAGTAGTGGATCGTCTACGAACCTGCGGGGGAGCCATCCTTGGCTTGGTTCGTATCGCTATCCAACTGGTTCGGAAATGGACGCGCCGAACGGTGCAGGTATTTGCACGGCCAGCGCTATCCTATCTAAACCATTTCGATTCCATCTTCCTCGTTCGGCTGCTGCCGCTGGCGCTGACGTAGCTCATTGACTTGTCCCATCAGCTGTCGAGTTATCGCATCCGTATCGATGCCGCCCACCATGGATGAAGCGGTATTCAAGGTTTGTCGCCCGGTGGCAAGTGCCGAGTCGATCCCATTACGGGCGGATTCCATCGCTTGGTTTGCGCCATTACGTGTGGCTTCTATGGCGTGGTTTACCCCGTTACGTGTGGCCTCGATGGCATGGTTTGCCCCATTACGCGTGGATTCCATCGCCTGGCGTGCGGCCGCTTTGGGCGCAGCATGGTTGTCTTTGTCATACCACTCCGAGGCTTTGTCGGCCACTTTCTGACCCACGGCGTTCATGGCGCCATACACCCCGAACGCCGCGGCCGAACCTACAAGGTTGATCGCATTAGAAACACCTGCCTTGACGAGTGGATTGCTGATCGAAGCCGTAGCCGCTTGTTGAATTGCGCTGACTCCACTGAAAGTAGCGGCAAAGCCCCCATTGGCCAGAACGCTACGTGCCGTGCCGAGGCTACGTACGCCCTCCAGGGTGCTGCTCAAGGTACCTATCGTGGCATTACCCACGCGGCTGGCGGCATGACCGGCCATGGTCTTGAAGCTTGTGTCTTTGGCCGCCTTGTAGGTTTCGTACCAGTCCCTTTCATCAGCGAGATTTTCCTTGGGCTCGGCATCTTTGCGCGCGAAGATTTGCGCTGCATCGCGTAGGCCGCTCTTCTCTTCTCGCATGCGTGCAAGGTGCGATGTCGCCATCGTCGCAAGCACGCCCCCTGCACTGGTGATTGCCGTTCTGGAATTGGCCGCGTTGGTGGTCGCTGTTGCTTGTGCCTCCGGGCGAAGGCCAGGCTGATTCGCTTTGGAGGACAGATGTGTGTCTAGGCCATTACGCAATACATTTCGCGCAGTGAACGTCTGCATTTCCGCAGCGCCATCACCGGCTTGCCGCAACAGCGTCGGTTCCTTGTCCTTTAACGCGTCCACCATGACGTCATGCAGCTTGTCCTCAGGTGCCTTGAGAAAGAGCAAGTCCTTGTTCATTTCGTTTTGAGCGGCGGTGGATATCTGGTCGGTCACGACCGCTTCTAGAGCCCCGACCAGACCTTGAGCTGCCGCTTCTGCAACGGGGGAGGTAGTGCCGGCAAGGGTGGTCAGCATCTTCGCGGGAACCTCCACCATGCTGGGGTAAAGATGCTGGGCCCCCGCAACCAGGGCGAACGGCAACCCCGCGACAAAAGAGGAGCCGGACGTCGACTTTTTGTCGAGGCTATGGGCGTTATCCAACGTTCTACGAACTGAATCGAGATCTTCGCCTTCGCTCGCCAGAAGCTCGGCTCGGGAGCTCACCAGAGCGTCGATCTTCCTGTTGTGTTCGGCGACTTTGGCATGATCTTCTGCGCTGGCGTCGGGCGGCAGCGTAGTGGGCTTGCGATACTTCTGGAACATGGTGTCCAGGTGTTCATGTATCTCGCGCTGGTTGTGTTCTCGGCGTTGTGCCGCAGTTATCTCGGTTGCCCGGCGGCCCTCGGTACGGGTGTCATTCTCGACTTGAGTGTGCGATACAACGGGGGTCGGGGTACCGCGCGAAACTCCATCCATAAAAAATCCTCTTTTCTCTGTGAATTACAAGGCATCAGGCTGCGTGTCGCGGGCAGTCAGTGACGTTGCCGTTTCGTCGCTGTCATGCCCGTTACGAGGCGAGGCCTTGGGGCTATGGGACTGGAATGGCCTAGCTTTGCGGACTGTTCGAGGCTTGGAGCGATAGCCGCTGCCTCTCACTTGCCATCGAGCCATGTCGTTGTGTGGTTTGGGCGGCGGACTGGGTTCCATCCGCGAGTCGATGGCTGTTTCCCAGAAGTGTCAGAGCGGAAAGGCGCGGAGCAGCCCGAATGGGCAGAGGATGTGTTTCGCGTGGAGGCGGCGGTCAGCCAAGCCTGTGAGAAGGGATTGGGACAAGCCAGGCAGGACTATGCTCGGTCCGCTGCAGGCTTGCCCTGCAGCGGTTGTCCATGGCCTCGGTCAGGCGCCAGGGTGGCGCTGGAGCTCAGCGTTTGGCCGAGGTTATTGGGCGTCGAAGTAACGCTCGTTCCAGGCCACCAGCGGGTGGGGGGCGCCCAGTTTCTGCCCGTAGATCACCGAGTAGGACAGCACGTTCTGCACGTACTGACGGGTTTCGTCGAAGGGAATGTTCTCCACCCAGACGTCATAGCTCAGGTGATCGGCGCCGCGCAGCCACTGGCGCACGCGCCCCGGGCCGGCGTTGTAGGCGGCCGAGGCGAGAATACGGTTGCCGTTGAACTGCCCATACACCTGGCTCAGGTAGGCCGCGCCCAGCTGGATGTTGGTGTCCGGGTTGAGCACGTGCTGCGGTGAGGCCAGAGGAATGCCGAACTTGCGTGCGGTTTCCTTGGCGGTGGCCGGCATCAGCTGCATCAGTCCCATGGCGCCGGCGTGGGAGCGGGCATCGGCCATGAAGGCGCTTTCCTGGCGGGTGATGGCGAACACCCAGCTCGAGTGCAGGTCGCGACGCTTGGCTTCGCGAACCAGTTGGTCGCGGTGGGCCATGGGGAAGCGCACTTCCAGGTCATCCCAGTATTGCGCCTGGCTGATGGTGCGGATGGCCGGGAAGTACCATTCCATCTCGTAGGCCAGGCGAGCCTGGGCCACCAGCTCGTCACGGCTGAACAGGCGGCTGACGTGATACCACTCACGACGCCCGTCGACGATCTGCCCGCGCGCATGGAACTCCATGGCGCGGCGAATGCCGGCGGTGTTGCGCACCTTCTGCACCACCTTGGGGTCCAGCGCCAGCGGCTGGTTGTTGAGCTGGTAGGGCGCCTTGACCTGATCGGCAGCCATGAAGCCGTAGAAGTCGCGCTCCTTGGCCAGGGACTGGTAAAGGGCGATCGGCTGCTGGCTGTTGGGCTGCGCCAGTTGCAGGCTGCGCGCATTCCAGTAGCGCCAACGGTTGCTGCTGGCCAGATCGGCCGGCATGCGCTGGGTCAGCTGGTAGGCTTCGTCCCAGCGGCCATGGCGCAACAGCAGGCGAGCGCGCCATTCGCTGACGGTATTGTCGCGCAGCTCGGGGTCATACTTGGCCATGACCTGCAGGCCGCGCATGTCGAAACGTTTGGCCAGGGTCAGGCCGATCTGCCGGGCGATGGCCACCTGTTCGTCCTGGGAGAACTTCATGCGCTGGGCATAGGTGTCGAGCAGGCCCAGGGCATCCTCCGGGCTCTGCCGCGCCAGGCGACGCAGGCCGAGGCCGACCACGTCACCCATGGCTTCGTCAGTGGCTGTGAAACGTGCGGTCTGCTTGAGCAGCTGGGGCTTTTGCGCCACTTCCACCAGCAATTTGCCGCGCTCGCCGAGGGTCGGCATGTTCTTGATCAGGTGATTGGCCAGGCCATAGTTGCCGGCCTCCACGGCCAGCTTGGCGCGTTGCCAGCGCCGTTGTTCGGTGAGCTGGCCGCTGGCGGCCCAGCGTGCGAACAGCGGGTCGCAGGCGTTGGGCTGCGACTTGCCCACCAGCCAGAGCTTTTCCGCCGTGGCATTGCCCTCGGCGGTCAGGCCGTGGCTCAGCTGGTACTGCCCATAGAGGCAGTCCAGCTCGGTGAAGTTGAGGGCGGGGTCGTAATGGTCGAGGAACGGCTTCCAGTCACCGCGCTCGGCCAGCCAGCGCAGCCAGCGCAGTTTCATCCAGCTGGCCTGGGGCAGGTCGCCATGTTCGGCGAGGAACTTCTCGATCTCGGCATTGCTCGCCGACTTGAGTCGGTTGGTCAGCTCGTCGTAAGCCAGGTAGGGCGTCAGCGGATAGTCGCGCAATGCCGTCTGATAACGGCGATAGGGGCCACTGTCGCCCTTGGCCAGCGCGCTCTTGGCTTCGTCGTAATACTGGCGCTGTTGCGTGAGGCTGGCCGCTTCGGCGCTGGCCTGGCCAGCGGTGGTGAGAATCAGGCAGGAAACTACAGAAAGAAGACGACTGCGCATGGCATTTCCAGGGGCAAGCAGAGATAAGGGGCAACACGTTCCGTGTCGTTGCATGGCTCTAGCTTAGCCTTTCGCAGGCGTGCGGTGAATGGCGCCATGCCGGACGGACATATGCGGCAAAAAAACGCCTGGCCGCGAGCAGGCCCCGGCCTCGAGCGCAGGGCAGGGGCAAAATCATGCCGGCAGAGCGCGGCGGGCGGTGCGCCACCGACTAGCGCACAGGCGCTGAAACGGCAACAGGCTCGGTACAACTCGGGTAGAATGCGCCCCCTGTTTCTGGAGATGCCCATGACCCTGCTCAAGTTTGCCGACGTATCCCTCGCCTATGGCGCCATGCCCCTGCTCGATGGAGTGTCCTGGCAGATCGCGCGGGGCGAGCGGGTGTGCATCATCGGCCGCAACGGCACCGGCAAGTCGAGCATGCTGCGTCTGGTCAAGGGCGACCAGATGCCGGACGACGGCGAGATCTGGCGTGCCCCAGGGCTGAAGATCGGCGAGCTGCCGCAGGAGCTGCCGCGCGCCGACGAGCGCACGGTGTTCGACGTGGTCGCCGAAGGCCTGGCCGGCGTTGGCGAGCTGCTGGCGCGCTATCACCATCTGGCACAGAACATCCACGGCGATGACGATCTCGAGCAGTTGATGCACGTGCAGCAGGAGCTGGAGGCCAAAGATGGCTGGCGCCTGCAGCAACTGGTCGACAGCACCCTGAGCCGCCTGCAGTTGCCGGCTGACAAGACCCTGGCCGAACTCTCCGGTGGCTGGCGCCGCCGCGTGTTGCTGGCCCAGGCACTGGTCTCCGAGCCGGATCTGCTGCTGCTCGACGAGCCGACCAACCACCTCGATATCGGTGCCATCGCCTGGCTGGAAGAGGCGCTGAAGGATTTCGGCGGCGCCGTGCTGTTCATCACCCACGACCGTTCCTTCCTGCAGAACCTGGCCACGCGCATCCTCGAACTGGACCGTGGCGGCCTGATCGACTGGAACGGCGACTACGCCAGCTTCCTGGTGCACAAGGAGCAGCAACTCGCCGCCGAAGAAACCGCCAATGCGCTGTTCGACAAGCGTCTGGCCCAGGAAGAAGTGTGGATTCGTCAGGGCATCAAGGCCCGTCGCACCCGTAACGAAGGTCGCGTGCGTGCGCTCAAGGCGATGCGTGCCGAGCGTGCCGAGCGCCGTGAGCGCCAGGGCAAGGCGACCATCGCCCTGGAAACGGCGGACAAGTCCGGCAAGCAGGTGATGGTGGCGGAGAACGTCAGCTTCGCGCATGCCGGCGGGCCGTTCCTGGTCAAGGATTTTTCCATGGTGCTGCAGCGCGGCGACCGCATCGGTCTGCTCGGTGCCAACGGTACCGGCAAGACCACGTTGCTCAAGCTGCTGCTGGGGGATTTGCAGCCCACCAGCGGCAGCATCGAAATCGGCACCAAGCTGGAAGTGGCGTATTTCGACCAATTGCGTCACCAGCTCGAGCCGGAGAAGACGGTGATCGATAACGTCGCCGAAGGCCGCGATTTCATCAGCATCGATGGCCAGAACCGCCACGTGCTGAGCTACCTGGGCGATTTCCTGTTCAGCCCGCAGCGCGCGCGTACGCCGGTCAAGGCGCTTTCCGGCGGCGAGCGGGCACGACTGTTGCTGGCCAAGCTGTTCAGCAAGCCGGCCAACCTGCTGGTGCTGGACGAACCGACCAACGATCTGGACGTGGAAACCCTGGAACTGCTCGAAGAAGTACTGCTTAACTTCCCTGGTACGGTGTTGATGGTCAGCCACGACCGTGCTTTCCTCGACAACGTGGTCACCAGCACCCTGGTGTTCGAGGGCGAAGGCAAGGTGCGCGAATACGTTGGCGGCTATCAGGACTGGCTGCGTCAGGGCGGCTCGCCACGCCTGCTCGGCGTGGGTGAAAGCAAATCCGGCAAGGCCGAGCTGGCCACGGCCATCGTCGAAGCGCCGGCCCCGGCCGCAGTGACTCCCGTTCAGGAGAGCGCCGAGCCTGCGAAGAAGAAACTAAGCTACAAGCTGCAGCGCGAGCTGGAGGCGATTCCCGGGCAGATCGACGCCCTGGAGCAGGAAATGGCCGCGGTGCAGGAGCAGGTATCCGATCCTGCCTTCTATCAGCAGCCGGTGCAGATCACCACGGAAGTATTGGCGCGTCTCGACAGCTTGCAGAAGGAAATGGACAAGTTGCTCGAACGCTGGGCAGAGCTGGAAGGCTGAACGAAGGAACGCACGAACATGGCCATCGAGTACCGCATTACTCTCGACGACAATCATCAGTTCAGCTATCGGATCGAGCTGAATCGTGAATACGACCCGGAGCAGGCCCGCCAGGCTCCGGCCTGGACCCGTCTGGGGCACCAGCAGTGCAGCAACTGCCCGCTCAGTCGCGATCAGTTCAGCCACTGCCCGGCTGCGGTCGATCTGCATCGCGTCATCGAGGATTTCCGGGGCCTGCCTGCGTTCAAGAAAGCCAGCGTGTGGGTGCGTACGCCGGAGCGCGAATACACCAAGCAGGTGGGGCTGGAGGAGGGCTTGCGGGCGCTGCTGGGCGTGATCATGGCCACCAGCGCCTGTCCGGTGCTGGCGCGTCTGAAGCCCATGGCGCAGCACCACCTGCCATTTGCCAACAATCAGGAATTCATTCTGCGTGCGGTATCGCTGTACCTGACGCGGCAGTACTTCAACATGCGCGAAGGACGCTTGGCCGATTGGGAGCTCAAGGGTCTGGTGCGTCTGTTCCAGCAGCTCAAGTTGGTCAACCAGGCCTTCTGGCAGCGCATTCACGACACCTGTGAAGGCGACTCCAATCTCAAGGCTTTTCTCACCTTCTTCTCGATGTCGTCGAGCATGACGGTGTCGCTGGAGACCCAGCTGCAGAAAATTCGCCCGCTGGTGATGAGCGCGGGCGAGTCGTTCGAATAAGCCATCCTCGGCCTAGGTAGGGTGCGCCGCGCACCGTTTCTACGAAGGCCCCGACGGTACTGTGTCCGGTGCGCATGGCGCACCCCACGTTCAAGCGCCTTTTTCGCCTTTCTTCAGACGCACGGCGAGCACATCGCAGGGCGCGCCATGCAGCACGTCATTGGCGGTGGAGCCCAGCAGCAGCGCGAGACCGTGCCGGCCATGGCTGCCGACCACGATCAGATCGCAGCCCTGTTCTTCGGCGAGGCGGTGGATTTCCTGACGTGGCTGCCCATAGGCCAGATGGCGCTGGTCCGCGCTGAGTTCCGGGTACTTGCCGGTAAAGCTGTCCAGGCGTTCCCGCGCCTGTTCGAACTGCTGTTGCTGCAGCATCGACAGGTCCATCGGCACGTCGCCACCAAAGGCCATGGCCATGGGTTCGACGATATGCACCAGGGACATCTTGGCACCGCTGGCCTTGGCCAGCTTCTGTGCGCGAACCACTACGGGGTCGCATTCATCGGTGAGGTCGACAGCGACCAGAATGTGCTGGTAGGGCATGGTGGAGTCCTCCTCGAGGGGGCAAATGGCTCTGCAGCAAGTATGGCCCCGTTGTGCACGATCAGGGGCAACTTGTCATCATCCGCGCAAAGAAAAGCCCGGTGCGAGCACCGGGCGGTAGCAGGGCCAGGCAGGCCGGAAACATGTGGCATCACTGTTGGTTGGCGGCGTATTGGGCAGACACGCCTTCCAGGCCTTCGATGATGCTGTCGGAATACTTGCTGACCAGAAAGGGTACGGTGTTCTCGTTGTAATTGCGCAGCGACTTCTCGATGTAGCGCCACTTGGTCTCGATGGAGCCCAGGGCAGCCGTGATCTGCGGCGTGTTCTGCTGGGCTGCACTGAGGCTGTCGAGCTTGCTGGCGAACTCACCGACCAGTTCGTCCATGGCGCGCTCTTCACCGCCACCGAAGAAGCTGGTGCCGACCGAGGCACTGCGCGAAGCATAGTCCACTGAGATGCTCTGCATCAGCAGGCTCTGCTCACGGCTCTTCTGCGTCAAGGGCGGGACGCTCTGACCGCTTTCCTGCTGAATCTTCTGATACAGCTCCTGACTAATAGCCATGAGACGCTGATTGTTGTCCGCAAGGTCGGCCACCGGCTGCAAGTCGGTGAAGCCCTGGCTGCGCATGGCGTCCATCAGGCCCTGGAGTCCGTCGCGATAGCTCTGCCAGGTGCTTCGCAGTTGCCCCTGCAGCGCACGGCTGGCGTCGCCGGGCATCTGCTCGAGTGCATCGAGGTGACCTTGGGCTCGCTGCATGGATTCCCCGATCATCCGCGCATAGCGCTGATCGCCCTCCATGCCGTTGTACATATAGAAGTCACCCAGGCTTTTCTGAGCCGCCAGGCGCAATTGATGCAGGCGCAGCAGGTCATCGGCCGGCGCGGCGTGGAGCAGGGGAGAGGAAAGCAAAGTGAAGAGGAAAGCGAGCAGGGCGCTCAGGGGCAATGCAAGCGAACGGCGGCTCGGCATCTGTGACTCCGTATGGCCCGTCGAGGGCTCGATTTGTTGTTGTGCTGCATTCGGATGGCGCTATGCCAGCCAAAGTGAGACGACTGTACCCGGAGCACGGGCGTTTGGCTAGGCGCTCCAGGGCCCCTGCGGCAGGGCCGAAGCACTCTGCAATGGCGCGATATTGACGCGGTTTATCGAAGTCGGCTGCAGGCCACGGATGACCAGGCTTGTAGAAATCGTCGGGAAATCGACGAAAAGAGGCCAATTGACAAGTGCAGGCTTTTCCCTGAAGGTGTGCATACCCAAATCAAACGGGCGTATGAATTGAGCGTTTGCCTGGTCAGGCGCGCCATGACAGCCCGAATATCGCGTCGGCGGGTGTGTCGTACCGATTGGGGCTATGCTCGACGGCTGTGCCGCGA
>MTEW01004225.1_pt1 | contig 67054 bp, 41 predicted proteins | sample 1042681 | NCBI WGS metagenome assembly MTEW01 (sample SAMN06185811, study PRJNA358809) | soil metagenome | isolation source: soil biostimulated with citrate as carbon source | place: India | collected 2015-05-23 | reverse complement strand
TTCGCGGCGACTGAGCACGCGGCTGTTGCCGGGGCTGCGGAACACCGTGCGGTCCAGCGCCTGGCGCACCGGCACGCCGAGGTCGCGGACTTCGGCTGGCCGATGTCCTCCCGACCAGCGGGCGTCAGCAAGGGGGACGGTATGGATGGCGTTGCTCATCGCCTGACAACTCCTCTCGACAAAGGGATCAGGCGATCTTCCGGGCCGGCACCGGTACGGCGCCGAAGATCGGTGCGGCACGTTCGGCGGCGAGCTGGATGCGGGCTTTCAGCGCGTCACTGCTGATCTGGTAGTTGTCGAAATCGGACTCGGAGGCGTAGACGCCGATGGGCAGGGTCAGCGACTGGAAGAAGCTGAACAGCGGACGCAGCTGATGGTCGAGGACCAGCGCATGGCGTTCGCTGCCGCCGGTGGCGGCGAGCAGCACCGGGGTGTCGATCAGCGCGTTCTGGTCGATCAGGTCGAACAGGTGCTTGAACTGGCCCGGATAGGTGCCGCGATAGACCGGGGTGGCCACCACCAGCAGGTCAGCGGACTCGATGGCGCGCAGTTCGTGCTCGACGGTTTCCGGCAGTTCCTTGCGGGACAGCGCACCGCCGACCGAGCGGGCGATGTCGCCCAGTTCGATCAGGTGACTCTGGATGGACAGGTGCTGGCCCAGTTCGGCGACGATGGCCTGGGTCAGCACCAGGGTGCGGGAAGGACGGAAGGTGCTGCCGGTGACAGCGACCACTTTGATGGGAGTGCTCATGGCGAATTCCTGATGGTGTTGCAAAGGTGGAATTGTCAGGAGCAAGAGCCGTACCAGGCGCTCAAGCCCAGTAAATACGCGGGTTGCAGGCGGGGGTGTTGGAATACGAGCAGCGATGCTGCTGGAGAGGTGCTGCTGTGGCAGCAGTGGTGCGTGCGTTGGGGAAAATCCGCATTCGCGAGCAGAGCTCGCTCCTACAGGGCCCCCGGACGGCGCCGATTGGTGGGGAGAATCCGTAGGAGCGAGCTTGCTCGCGAACATGCACGTTCGCGAGCTACGTGATGGCGTCAGAAGTCGTAGCTCACGCTGGTGTAGTAGAACGCCCCCTGGGCACCTTCCGGCGAGGTGATGCTGTACTTGGGCACGCCATAGAGCTGCGGCCCTTCCAGCTTGTCCGGATGGCTGTCGAAGAGGTTGATGGCGCCCACCGACAGCTTCAGGCCCTTCTCGAAGGTGTAGGACAGGTCCAGGTCGGTCACCCACTGCGGGCTGAATGTCTGGTCGAGCGCCGGGTTGGTGGCGTTGCGTGCCTGCCATTCGCCGTAGCGGCGCTGGGCGAGCGTCAGGCCCCAGCCCTCATAGAGCCAGGTGGCGCTGAGGGTGAGCTTGTTCTCCGGGGTACCGTCCTCGATCAGCCCTTGGGTGGTCCGGCCAATGATCTGCGCGCCCTTGATGCTGCCGACGTCACGCAGTTTGGTGATGCGTGTGTCGGTCTGGCTGAAGCCGGCACTCAGGTTCAGTCGACCGTACTGGCGCAGGTCCCACTGATAGTTGCCGGTCAGCTCGACGCCCTTGGTGCGGGTGTCGGCGACATTGGTGTAGAAGGCCGCGCTCTGGATGCTGGAGTAGGGCGTACCGGAGAAAATCGGCGCCACCACCGAGGCAGGCAACTGGTCGGAAAGGGTGATGCGGTTTTCGATGTCGATGCGGTAGGCGTCGATCGTGAAGGACGCATTGGGCAGCGGGCGCCACACCAGGCCCAGCGAGTAGTTGGTGGATTCCTCCGGGTCCAGTTGCTTGCCACCCAGCAGGGCGGCCTCGGGGCTGTCGGCGCGCAGGGTGCGTTGTTGCACCTCCACCCAGTTGCCGCTGCCCGGGGGTTGTTCCACCACTTGCACGCTGAACGACGACAGGCCGCTCTGTACCAGCGACGGCGCACGATAGCCGGTGCTGGCAGTGGCCCGCGCGGCGATTTCAGGGGTGAACTCGTAGCGCAGCGACAGCTTGCCGTTGGTGGTGCCGCCGAAGTCCGAGTAGTCCTCGGAGCGCACGGCAACGCCGGCCTGGAGCTTGTCGGTGAGCTGGCCTTCGAGATCGACATAGGCGCCCCAGACTTCGCGATCCAGGGACACCGCGTCGACATTGGTGATGCCCGAGTAGTAACCGGGTAGGCGTCTTCCGGTGATGGGGTCGACGGCGTTGAACAGCGGCCCGTTCTGCCAGCCAGCAGCCTCACCGGCGCTCAGCTCGAAGTTTTCCTGCCGCCAGGCGAGGCCGGCGGAAAGGGTCAGCGGCTTGACCAGCAGCTCGGTGGGGAAATCCCGTACCCAATCGAGGGTCAGGTTGGTCTGGTCGGCTTCGCGGGTACCGGTGTAGATGGACTCGGGGCTGTTCGTGCCCCAGCTGGGGTTGATGGCGTTGTGGTCGGTGGATTCCACCTCGTTGTTGCCATAGCTGAGCGCCAGGTCGAAGTTGCCCAGGGCTTCGTCTTCGAGGCGCAGGCCACCGGTGGCGGCATAGTCTTCCAGGCGGTAGCGGGTGACGGGTACGCGGCCGTCCGGGTAGCGCGCCAGGGCCACGCTGCCGTAGTTGTTGCGCAGGGTGGTCGGTGGGTCGAAGAAATTCTCGGCGTCGGTGTTCTTGTGGGCGTAGGTGGCGAAGCCATAGGCACTCAGGCCGCCGCCCAGGCCGATCTCGCTGTTGGCGACGAGGTTGTACTGGTCCTCGACCTTGCCCGAGCCCCAGCGCCAGGTGCGGTTCGGGTTGTTCTGTTCGCGCGGTGTGTTGGTGCTGGTGGAGCCGGGGTAGAAGATCCGGTTGTCGGGGTTAGTGTCGCTCGCCGGGTCCTGGCTGCCGGCATCGAAGGAAAGGTTGAGGAAGCCGTCGTTGGGCAGCTCGAAACCTTTCCAACCGCTGGCCTTGCGCTGCAGGCCGTCGCCTTTGTCGTAGCCGCCGAAGCGATAACCGAGGTTGCCACCCTGGTCCGCGTCCTTGAGGACGATGTTGATGACCCCGGCAATGGCATCGGAGCCGTACTGGGCGGCGGCGCCGTCACGCAGGATTTCCACCCGCTGGATGGCCGTAAGCGGAATCAGGCTGAGGTCCACGGCAGCAGCGCCACGTCCGTTGACGAGGCTCTGGCGGGTGACGTTGGCACTGGTGTGACGACGCTTGCCGTTGACCAGCACGAGTACCTGATCTGACGCCAGGCCACGCAAGGAAGCGCCCTGGGCGATGGAGCCGGCGAAGGCGCCCTGGGGCGACTGCGGGAAATTGAAGGAAGGCGACAGCGCAGTGAGCGCGCCGGACAAATCGCTGGCACCGGTTTCCTGAAGTCGTTCACCGGAGAACACGTCCACGGGCGCGGCGCTTTCCAGCGCGGTGACGTCACTGCGTCGGGTGCCGACTACCACCACCGTGTCGAGTTGGTCATTGCTTTTGGCGGCAGCGCCGATTTCAGCGGCCTGGACCGGAATCCACGCATTGGCGACGACCAGCGCAATGGCGCTGGCCAGTTGGTTGAAGCGGAACATCCGTTATTACCCCTGTTGGCAAGGAATCCTGATTAGGTGAAGCGGGGCGCTTGTTCGCGCCTCTTGTTCCTGCCTTTGAGCAATGGCTGTGCCAGATGTAAAAGCGTTATGAATTCAATGACTTGTGGTGGATGTGTTGGGCTACGAGCAGGGCGCTGGCTCAGTTCCAGCAGCCGGGAAGCAGTGGGGCAGCAACCTGTAGGAGCCAGCTTGCTGGCGAACCGGAGCCCTTCGCTGGCAAGCCAGCTCCTACGGGGGGTACGACCCGATTCCGTAGGATGCGGTGGAGCGAGGCGATACCCATCAGTGGTCGTCTGCCAATGCAAAAGGGGCTGCATCGCTGCAGCCCCTTTTCGTTTGCCTTGCCCGCCAATCAGAAGCGGCTGGTCAGGCTCACGCCCACGGTGCGCGGGTCGCCGTAGGTGATCACGTACTGGCCGCTGCCCACGGGGCCGTTCGGGCGGCCGTGGACCTGGTAGCGGCGGTCGGTAAGGTTGTTGACGAAGCCGGTGACGCTGACCTTGTCGTCCGGGGAGAACCAGGTCAGGCGTGCGTTGGCCAGGGTGTAATGGGGCTGGCTGAGGGTGTCTTCGCTCTGGCGGTCGGCGAGGAAGAATTCCTTGCCGCGGTAGCTCACATCACCACCGGCCACCAGCTTGCCGCTGCCATCCAGGGGAATGGTGTAGTCGGCCCCGAGGGACACCACCTGCTCCGGCGAACGCACGAAGCGGTTGCCGCTGTAATCGGCAGTAACCGCGCCGGTGTTGGGGTTGACGTTCTTGAAGTCGGTGTACTCGGTGTCCAGGTGAGACAGCGCGGCACGCAGGTGGAGGCGATCGGTGGGCTGGGCTTCCAGTTCCAGCTCCGCACCCTTGACTTCGCCGGCGGCGCCGTTGGTGAGGGCAGTGGTGAGCACGCCGTTGTTCACCGTCAGCAGGTTCACCTGGATGTCCGTGTAGTCGTAGTAGAAGACGTTGGCGTTGACGGTCAGGCGACCGTCGAACCACTCCGACTTCACGCCGATTTCGTAGGCATCCAGTTCTTCCGGGTCCACCGTGGTGAGACCGGAGAGGCCGCCAGACAGGCCGGTGTTGAAGCCGCCGGAGCGGAAGCCGTGGGCATAGCGGAAGAACACCCGAAGGCTCTCGTTGATGCGGTACTCGGGTGTCAGGTCGTAGGTCCAGGCATCCCAGGTCTTGTCCTTCTGGCTGTTGCCGTTGTTGTCGGCGCCGAGCACCGGCACCAGCGCGCCGTTGACGCGGCGCAGCTGCACCAGGTCCAGGTCGATATCCTTCTCTTCCTGGGTCCAGCGCAGGCCACCGGTCACGCTGAAGCGCTCGGTGAAGTCGTAGGTGACGTTGCTGAACAGCGCGTAGCTGTCCGTCTTGTGGTCGTAGCTCAGGTCGCGATACACGGTGCCGACCTGGTTGGTGCCGGTGCCGTTGGGGCTGGTGCCCGGCAGGATCTGGCGCACCTGGGCGCTGTCCAGGTCCTCGTGGAAGTAGTGCGCGCCGAGCAGCCAGCGCAGCGAACTATCCTGCGGCGAGGAGAGGCGGAATTCCTGGGAATACTGGTTGTACTCGTTGTCGGTGTCGGTACGGCCGTTGACCTCGAAGGGTGTGTAGTCGGCGTCGGTCAGCGACTGGTTGCGGATGTAGTCGTAAGCGGTGATGGAGGTGAACTTGTAGCCGCCCAGGTCCCAGTTGAGGGTCAGCGAAGTGCCGTCGTGGTCGAGTTTGTAGTCTTCGTTGACGTTCAGCTCGATCTTGCTGCCGTGGGGGCGCACGTAGCCGACGTTGTAGTAGGTGCCGATGGGCAGCGAGCCGTTGCTGCCGTCGCCCTTGAATTCGCGGCCGTGGATCTTCCACAGGGCTTCCAGGTCCGGCGTCAGCTGGGCGAGGAATTGCACGCGGAAGGCCTTCTTGTTGACGTCGCCGTAGGTCTGGTCGGCCGTGAGGTTCTTGGTGAAGCCGTCGCGCTCCTCGGAGTAGAGGGCAACGCGGCCGGCCAGGCGTTCGTCCACCAGGCTGCCGCCGATGGCGCCGGTGAGGATGCGTTCGTTCTTGCTGCCGAAGCCGATGGTGCCGTAGCCGTCGGTGTCGAAGTCAGGTTTCTTCGAAATGATGTTCACCGCGCCGGCCGTGGTGTTCTTGCCGTACAACGTGCCCTGCGGGCCGCGCAGGATTTCGATGCGCTCCAGGTCGTACAGCGGGCCGCCGCCGGCAATGGGCGCGTTCAGGTAAACGTCGTCGGCATAGATGCCGACCGGGTAGACGGTGGCGGCACCGGTATCGCCGGTGCCCAGGCCGCGGATGTACCAGCGCGGACGGCCGTCCCCGTCAGGGTTCTTGGCCGACGCGTTGGGGACGAAGGTGGTGATATCGCCGATGGCGCGCACGCCGTCGGCGGTGATGCTGGTGCCATCCACGGCGGATACGGCAACCGGGACTTCTTGCAGGGTTTCTTCACGGCGCTGGGCGGTGACGGTCACGGTCTTCAGTGCGGTGGTGCGCGCTTCTTCACCCTGCACGACCTTGGCCGGTTCGGCGGCGTATACCTGGCTGCCACTGGAGGCGCCTGTCAGAAACAGGGCAACCCATATGCCCCGGGTGATCGGATTGAGTTTATGCATGGTCCCTCCCAATTAATCTAAAAGTTGTAGGCGTGACACTCTGAAGTGGACTTTTCTGGTGTCTTGCCGACTGCCTGGTAGGTATTGAGCAGGGACTGTGCCAAGTTTCTATCAATGCCTATAAAACACCTTAAAAACAGGCTGTAAGGCAATGAAATAGCTCGGTTAAGCGACTTTATAGAGACTATTCTAGGTTTCCGCGCAGCCAACTAATGTGTTCGCTTGATTAATCGCGCGCAGAACTTGAAGTGACTTGCGGAAGTTTCAGCAGGGTTGCTGAGGAAGTGCTGATTTCGCAGCAGTGAAGTTGTTGCTGCTGCTCCTGCAGCAGCAACTTTTCTTCAGACCGCCAGGCGAGAGGTGGCGCCGATGACTTGTTCGAATACGCGCAGGTCGATCCAGTCGCGCACATCGAAGCGGCGGGGAATGAATTCCCAGCGATGGAGGAAGTCGGTGAAGTCCTGCAGGGCTTCGATCGAACGCTCGTCCAGTGTGGTGCGCAGACGCCGATGGGCATCTTCCCCGTAGGCGGTGGCCACCCAGAACTCGCTGGTGTTCAGTTCGCGAGCGAGGAAGCGCCGGGTCTCGTCCGGGTTGGCCCAGGCCCATTGCTCCGTGCGCAGCACTGTATCGACAATGCGAACCGCCGCATCGAAATGGTTTTCCAGCAGGTGCTGGTCGACAGTCAGGGTACGCGGCGTGCCGTTGTTGGAACGGATCAGCGGGTCCGGGTGCGAACCGGTGTCGACCACCACCCGCAGGCCGAACTCATGGGCCAGGTGGACCGCGTGCGCGCCCTTGAGGAAGATCGCGTCGATGTCGCCGCGCAGCAGGCCGATGAGTTCGTTGTTGCGGCGGCTGACACGGCTCACCCCGAGGCTCACTTCGGCGCCGTACAGATGCTGCTTCTGTTCGTCGCTGTAGGTGCCGCCGTAGGGGTAGTCCACCAGCTCCACGTCGGAGACCGACAGGCCTTCCAGGCGCAGCGCATTCTCCAGGCCACGCAGGGCCTGTGCGCGGGTGAAGTCGATCTGCACGTTGGCCCACTTGGGCAGGCCGAAGCGACGGTTCTTCAGGTCGCGGATGCTGCGCACGCCGCTGTCCTCGGTGGTGAGGATCAGCTGCACTTCATCGCTCCACGACAGGCCCAGAACGCGGGTCTGCACGCCACTGGAGTAGGCCCAGATGGCCGGGATGTTGCCGCCGTGGCGGACGGAGTTGGGCAGGTGATGGTCGTAGTGGGCCTCGCGTACTTCCCGTTCGCTGGATTCGCGCAAGGACTGGATATTGGTGCCGAAAGGACGGAATGCCTCAGCCAGGCGGCCGGATTGCACGGCGATGCCAAGCCCGGTGGGAACCGGGCTGTGGGTGTACCAGAGGGTATCGAGTGAATTGCTCATGGGGAGTTTCGGTTCTCGGGTTCGGGGCGGTCAGCTCGCCAGGGCGGCGCTGGCGTTGCGCAGGGCTTCCAGCGGCCGGGGATCGATCCACTGGCGGACATCGAAACGTTGCGCAGTGAACTGCCAGCGGTGGAGGAAATCGGTGAAATCCTGCAGGGCGGCGATGGCGGTTTCGTCCAGGGCGGTGCGCAGGCGCAGGTGGGCGTCCTCGCCGTAGGCCTGGCTAACCCAGTACTCGCTGCTGTTGGTTTCCTTGGCCAGGTAGCGGCGGGTGTCTTCGGGGTGGGCGCTGGCCCAGGCTTCGGCGCGCAGCACCGAATCGAGGATGCCGACGGCCACCGGGAAGTGCTGGTCGAGCAGGTTGGAATCCACGCTGAGGGTGCGCGGCGTGCCGTTGTTCGAGCGGATCAGCGGCTCGGGATGGGAGCCGGTGTCGATCACCGTGCGCAGGCCGAACTCATGGGCCAGTTGGGCGGCATGGGCGCCCTTGAGGAAGATCGCATCCACTTCGCCGCGCAGCAGGCCGACCAGTTCCGCGTTACGACCCTCGGCGCGGCGCGCGCTGACCGGGGTGCCGCCGACATCCTGCACCTGCTGATCGCTGAAGGTACCGCCGTAGCGGTAGTCCACACGCTCTAAATCCTTCACTTCCAGGCCTTCCAGCTTGAGGGCGTTTTCCAGGCCGCGCAGGGCCTGGGCACGGGTGAAGTCGATCTGTGCGCCGGCCCAGTCGGGCAGGCCGAAGCGCCGCCCCTTGAGGTCTTTCGCGTTGTGAATGCCGCTGTCGGGGCGGGTCAGGATCAGTTGCACCTCGTCGGCCCAGGACAGGCCGATGACGCGCGTGTCACGGCCGGCCGCACGGGCCCAGATGGCGGGGATGTTGCCGCCATGGCGCACTGAATTGGCCAGGGTGTGATCGAAGTGGGACTCGCGCACGGCCTGGTTGTCGGACTCACGCAGCGACTGGATGCGGGTGCCGAGGGCGCCGACGCTGGATTCCAGCCAGCCTTTCTGCACGGCGATGCCAAGCCCGGTGGGCACCGGGCAACGGGTGTACCAGAGGGTATCGAGTGATTGGCTCATGAGGTCTTCCTTGGCGTCAGGCGGTGGCTTTGAGGGGCGAACTGGTTTGTTGCGCGGCGGGTGTGCGCAGTAGCGGCAGCACTTCCTGGCCGATGCGCAGGGCTTCTTCCAGGTGCGGGTTGGCGGCCAGGATGAAGGTCGAGAACCCCGCGTCGCGGTATTCGGCAAGGCGCTCGGCGATGTTCTGGTGGCTGCCCACCAGGCCCACGGTCGGCCCCGGCTTGGCCTTGGCGAAACCGGCCCAGAGGTTGGGGCCGAGGATCAGGTCGTCGAAGCCGTTGATGTCCTTGTGGTAAGCGGTCTGGCGGGCGGCGCCGACCGAATCGGAGCCGCTGGTGAACTGCTTGACCAGCGAGCTGCCTTTGCCTTCCAGGCGTTCGAACTGGTTGCGCAGGTCACGCCAGGCGGCCTCCTCGGTTTCGCGGGCGAACAGGTCGACGCGCAGGCCGAAGCGCACGCTGCGGCCTTGCTTGTCCGCCAGTTCACGCACGCGTTCGATGTGCGGCTTCAGCTTGTCCACCGGCTCGGCCCAGTTCAGGTAGACGTCGGCGTGACGCGCCGCAACGTCCAGGGCGGCGTCGGAGAAGCCGGAGAAGTACACGCCGGGCTTGCGTTCGTTGTGCAGGCCCTGGGGCAGGGAGCCGTTGTCCAGGCGGTAGATATCGCCCTCGTAGGAGAAGCGCTCGTTCTCCCAGAGCCCCTGGATGATGTCGAGGAACTCGCCGGTGCGCTTGTAGCGCAGGTCGTGTTCGAGGAAGTCGCCGTTGGCGCGCTGGCTAGCCGGATTGCCGCCGGTGATGATGTTCCACTCCAGGCGGCCACGGCTGAGGTTCTGCAGGATGGCGGCCTGCTGCGCGGCGTAGGCCGGCAGGGTCCAGGTGGCCTGGAAGGCGATCAGGAACTTGATGCGGCGGGTTTCGCGAGCCAGTGCGGCGGCGGCGATCCACGGCTCGGGGCCGGTGGGCAGCAGGGCACCCTCGAAACCGGCCAGCTCGGCGGCTTTCGCCACCTGGGCGATGTAGTCGATGTAGGTGAAGTCATCCGGCGTTCCGTCGGGCAGCAGGCCCGGAGCGATGTCGCCCGGTCGGCGCAGCGAATTACCGCGATTGTGCTTGTCGGTGCTGAGTTGGGGGCCGTCGGTGCCCAGCGGCAGGCGCCAGAAGAATTCGGTGCTCATGTAAGCTCCTGAGGGTTGGAATTGGCGAGTTGTATCCAGGAATAGCAACCCCCATGCCACGCCCCCTGGCCAGGCCGTAACGCCCGCCAGCTCTGGCTTTCGGCGCTGCTGGCGGAAGGCTTTCGGCGCCGATTGCGTCTCCAGCAGCAGTCCCCCAGCAACCGCTGTCTGGCAGGCAGCAGATTGCGCCGGCGGCCAGCGCCGGCCCCGCACACTGCGCGGGCTGGATGTGCTGGCACAAGTCCTGCTCTGGGGCTTTCACGCCGTGTAAACGGCCGGCAACGGAGGACCGTTGCGACCCTTCCCGGACAGAAACAGGACCGCTTCCATGACCCAGACATCCCAACCCCTCGACAGCGTCATCCTCGACCAGGTGGTGCAGGCCAAACATGATTTCGAGAAAGCCTTCCGCGTGCTGAAGGAGACCCGCACCATCACCGCGACCAACACGCTCCAGGCCTACCTGCGGGTGCCCGGCAGCGACCTGGTGATCGCCCTGCGCGCACCCAGCCCCTGGGCCGATGACCAGAACATCCGCGCCTCGGTGGTCAGCCATGACGGCACCGTCCACCTGGACGAGAACCTCGCCCCCGGTAGCGCCCTGGAGGCCAGCAAGGAAGCCGGCAGCGGCAAGCGCTACGCGCTGGTGTTCCAGGAGCGCCCGGAGGTCAACCTGGTGGTCCACGTGCACACGCCGTACCTCGGCGGCTGGGCCGGCGCCCATCGTGTACTACCCCTGCGCTATGCCGCTTCGCAGCGGGTGACCCTGGCCCGCGAGCTGCCGATCTACATCGACCGCCGCCAGTCCGAACCGTCCTTCATCGTCGAGACCATCAAGGCCAATCCGCACACGCCGGGCCTGCTGGAGGCCAACGGCGGCGCCACCTTCTGGGGTGAAGGCATCCTGCCGGTGGCCAAGCTGATCCTGCTGGTGGAAGAGGGTGCTTACTTCCAGGCCCTGGCGGAAAACCTCGGCGGCTCCCAGGAGTTCGGCCCCGGCGTGCTGGAACAGCAATGGAAAATGACCGGCCTCTGGGACGAGGGTCGCAAGCTGCTGGAACAGGCCGCCTGACGCAGCAGTAAAAAAGCCCCGGCAGAAGCCGGGCTTTTTTGTTGGGCTTGTCGGGTGGGCTTTTGTAGGTTGCGGCAGAGCGAAGCGAAGCCCAACAGCGGAGTTGGCAATTGTTGGGCTTCGCGTAGCTCAGACCAACCTACGGCCTGCGCGCTATGCCAGCGGTTGCACGGTTTCTGTAGGAGCGAGCTTGCTCGCGAAAGATCGCGCTCGGGTTGTTCGCGAGCAAGCTCGCTCCTACACGCCGCACAGTCGGTGAATTGGGGGAAAGGGGCGCCGTCCGTGGCGCGAAGCCGGTATCAGAGCTCGTTCTTGTAGACCTTGCCGCCCTTCATCACCCACTGGACCTTTTCCAGCACGCGGATATCGGCCAGGGGATCGGCGTGCACGGCGATGATGTCGGCGAAGCGTCCGGCGTCGAGGCTGCCGATGTCTTCACTGGCACCCAGCCATTTCGCCGGGGTGACGGTGGCCGCCTGGATCGCTTGCAGCGGTGTCAGGCCGGCTTCCACCAGGTAGTGGAATTCCACCGGGTTGGTGCCGTGCGGGGTGATGGGTGCATCGGTGCCATAGATGATCGGGATGCCCGCCTTGATCGCCTTGCCGATGTTCTGCTTGTGGATGGTCCCGGTCTGTTTCAACACGGCCAGGTTGTACGGGTTGGCGCCGGCTTCCACGGCGTGTTCCAGGGCCAGGCTGTCGATGGCCAGGGTCGGGACGATGGGGATGTTCTTCTGCTTGAGCAGCTTCAGGCCTTCGTCGTCCACCAGGGAGGCGTGCTCGATGCTGTCGGCGCCCAGGCGTGCGGCGAGGCGGATGCCATCGGCGCCGTGGGCATGCACCGCGACCTTCTTGCGGTAGCGGTGGGCGGTGTCGATCACGGCCTTCAGCTCTTCCTCGCTGAACTGGGTCACCCGTGGGTCGGTGCCGCTCATGAAGCCGCCGGTGATGCAGACCTTGATGAAGTCCGCGCCGTACTTGAACTGCTGGCGGACCTTGCGCTCGAAGGCCTCGGCGCCGTTGGCCACGCCCGGGCCGTCCTGGTCCTCTTCGGGCGTACTGACCTGGCCCGAGCAGTGGCCGCCGGTGGTGGTCAGCAGAGTGCCGGCATCGAAGATGCGTGGGCCGGGAATGTCGCCGTCGGCGATGGCATCGCGCAGGGCGATGCCGGTGAAGGTTCGGCCGCCCATGTTGCGCAGGCTGGTGAAGCCGGATTCCAGGGTGGCCTTGGCCTGTTTCGCGCCGGCCAGTGCGCCACGGGCGGTGCCGATGCGCGGGCCGAAGCCGCCCAGGTGGACATGGAAGTCGATCAGGCCAGGCAGCAAGGTACTGTCGCCAAGATCGAGCTGGCGGGCTTCGGGTGGAATCGCCAACCCCTGGCCGACGGCCTTGATCCGGTCGCCTTCGACGAGCACCACGGGGTTGTCCAGCACCTTGCCGGTGTTCACGTCGATCAGGTGGGCGGCCTTGATGGCCAGCAGTTCAGGTGGCGCGGGCGGCGCCTTGGGCGCCTCGGCTTCGGAGGCCTGCGCAAGCCCGGCGAGCAGCAGGGCGGAGGAAGCCAGCATGAGCCGGCGGCTATTACGAATGGCATTGGCGAGTAGCGATGACATTTTTCCGATCCATGAAAAGCCCGCGCGCCATGGCATGAGTATGGCGGCGGGAAATGGAGCTCATTCAGCTTGTGCGAAAAGCTACTGCGCTCGGTCATGCTGCGTTGAGAACAGCCTCAGAATGCTCATTTACAGCTGTAAACTCCGCTTCTTCGGCTGTTCTCGCCTTGCCTGACCTTCGCTCGTGACGCTTTTTGCTCAAGCTGCCGCAGGGAGAGGAGATGGAAATCAGCGCCGGGTAGCGCCTTCCTTCTGCTTGGCGTCGAGGATGGCGGTGTATTCGCCCGGGTCGACGCCGTTGAGGTAGTAGTTGCCGACGTGGTGCAGGCGCCAGCGGATCGGGTCGTGGGTGGTGTGGACCCGCGCGTTGCGCCAGAAGCGGTCGAGGTTCCATTTCGTCAGCGAGGCGCTGGCACCGAGCAGGGAGAAGATGTCGCTGGAGATCTTCAGCGAGGCGCTGTCGGAATGAGCGCGCGCCGTGGCCACGGAGAGGATCAGCTCGTCCTGCAGTTCCTTGTTCTCCGGGTCCTGGTCCTGGCGGTCGAATACGCGTGCGGCGTCGCGCAGCAGGGATTCGGCAGCGCGCAGGGCAACGGCGTACTCGCCGATCTGGCGAATGATGTGCGGCTCTTCGCTGGCGTTTTCCACGCCGCTCTCGACCCAGGGGCGCGACTGGTTGCGCAGGTACTGCACGCCGGCATCCAGGGCGCCGGCGGCGATGCCGGTATCGATGGCTGCGTGGAGGATTTGCGGGAAGCTCAGCCAGGTGCGCTTCATCGGACCTTCACGGCGCGAGACATAGCGCTCGTCCAGCTCGATCTCGTTGAAGATCACGGTGCCGCTGACGGAATTGTTCTGGCCGAAGGCCTCCCAATCGTCCACCAGCGTCAGGCCGGGCGTCTCGCGATGCAGCAGCACGCCGACACCACCGTCGTCGGAGGCGGCGGTCAGGGAAATCCATTCCGCCAGGTAGGAACCCGTGGAGTAGAACTTGCTGCCGTTAAGCACCAGCTTGCCGTCGGCGCGGCGCTCCACGCGGGTCTTGAGGGCGAACTTGTTCTTGCCGCCGACTTCCGCCAGCGCATTGCCGAAGCGTTTGCCGGCCAGCACATCGGCGATCACCCGCTCACGCACTTCCTGCGGGTAATTGGAGGTCAGCAGGCCACGCAGCATGACGTTGTGGATCTGCAGCAACTGGCCGACGCCACCGTCCGCCACGGAGATGATCCGCACCGTTTCCACGATGGTCTCCACCGACGCGCCGAGGCCGCCATTGGCCTTGGGTACGCCAATGGCAGTGATCCCGCTCTGCGACAACAGCTCGGCCTGGCGGCGCGGCAGTTCGCCATTGCGAGCCGGGTCTGCGGCGATTTCGGCGATTTCCTTCGCCACCTCCCTGGCCGCGTCCAGGGCTTCCGCCTCGTTGCGCAGGATGCGCACCGCGCTGGGCGCTTCGCCGGTAGCCAGGCTGCGTTCGGCCGTACTCATGATTCCACCTCTGTCGATTCATCCATCTGCATGCCCGGTCATGCCGGGCGGTCGCAATGGCTTGAGCAGCTTCTGTGCCAGTGGCCCGCGAATGGGATGAAAGCCTCTGACGGCGCGGCTTGCACGCCATGCGACGAGTGCCGGCGAGCAATCGCCTGCTGCTCTGGCAGCAGCGGTGGAGTGGCGACTGCTTCAAGGCCAGCAGTGCCTGCGCAGTGCTGCTGAACTGACAGCAGGGGCGGAACTGGGGCGAGCGCGCGAGCCCTTCAGTCATGGGCCTTGGGGCGCTTGGCACAGGCATTGCGATGCAGGCGTAACGGCCATTGAAGGCCGCATCGTTCATTCAATCCGGAGTGCCTCATGACTATCGCCCTAGCATCCCCTACCGCTCGCCCATCCACACTCGAACAGATCTGGTTCACCCGTTGCCCGGTGCCCACGGCATCAGGCATCGCCTACAAGCTCGGCTGGCTGGCCGAGGAGTTCGCCGCAGACGGCCTGCCGGTTTCAACCCTGCAGGAGGCCCGCCAGCTCGGCCATCACCATTACGACCACGCGCTGCCGGGGCTCTTCCGCGAAGGCGGCAACATTCCCGCGCTGGTGGCCCGTGCGGCGGGCGCGCCGAGCCGATTGATCGGCCTGACCTGGATCGAGGAATGGCAGACCATCCTGGTTCGTCCCGACTCCGGCATCCGCAGCGCCGCCGACCTCCAGGGCAAGCGCCTGGCGCTGCCAGCCTGGTCGGACAGCCGTGGCGGCAGCATTGCGCGGGGCATGAGCCTGCATGGCTACAAGGGCGCCCTGGCATTGGCGGGCCTCGGCTTTGACGATGTGCAACTGGTGGAGGTGGCGCTGCTGGACCAGACGGAGGCGCGCACGCCGGAAGAGGGGCTGCAGCGCCTGTGGTCAGGGCTGGATCACCTCGTGCGTGGCGAGGTGGATGCGGTGTATGTGAAGGGCGCATCCGCTGCGGATGCCGCGAGGCGCCTGGGGTTGGTGGTCGGCATCGACCTGGACCGCGTGGCCGCGCCGCGCTATCGGATCAACAACGGCACGCCAAGGCCTATCACGGTTCACCAGAGCCTGCTCGATGAGCATTTCGACCTGGTGGTGCGCTTCCTCGCCCAGACCCTGCGGGCCGCCGAGTGGGCCAGCGACAACCGGGATGCCCTGCACAGCATCCTGCAACTGGAAACCCGTGCCGGCAGCGAGGGTGTGGCTGAAGCCTACCGCGACGACTTCCACACCACCCTGGCGCCGGATCTTTCGGAACAGCGCCTGGAGTACCTGGGAATCCAGAAGGATTTCCTCAACCTGCATGGATTCCTGGAGCGGGATTTCGACATCGCCGAATGGGTGGACCCGAGGCCGTTGCAGGCGGCGCGAGAGCTGCTGGAAAGCCGCCGGAATTTTTGAGGGCAGCTGACCTGTAGGAGCGAGCTTGCTCGCGAACAGTCCGAGCATGGGCTTTCGCGAGCAAGCTCGCTCCTACACAAAGCCTGAGCCGTAGGATTGGTTGAGGGAATTAGTGCGGGTGGAGCTGCTGAAAAAGCCTGTAGGGGCGAATTCATTCGCCAAGGGCAGCGTAGCAGCCCCCTTCAAGGCCAAAGGGCGAACCTGCGGTTCGCTTGGCGATTGAAATCGCCCCTACAAGTAATCAGCAGCCCTTCAGGCAGACGCCTTTTCTGCCCGTTGCAGCTCCCGCCGACGGGCTTCGGCGCGCACTGCCGGGACGATCCAGCGGCCGTAGTCCACGGCGTCGTAGTAGGGGTCGTAGCCACGGTTGAGGAAGGTGGTGACCCCGAGGTCCACGTAGTCCAGCAACGCTTCGGCCACGGTTTCCGGTGTGCCCACCAGGGCGGTGGTATCGCCGTAGGCGCCTACGGCGGTGGCGGTGGGCATCCACAAGGCGCGATCGTGGCGATCGCCTGCAGCCGCCGCAGCCAGCAGGCGCTCGGAACCTGTGCCCTTGATCCGCTTGCGCCAGGGGCTGCCTTCAGCGAACTGCGGGTTGGCCTGGATCTGCGCGAGGATTTCACCCGCGCGTTTCCACGCCAGTTCTTCCGTGGGGCCGAGGATCAAGCGCACCGACAGGCTCACACGAGGTGAAGCCACCCCGGCCTGCTGCGCCGCTGCGCGCAGTTTGCCGATCTGCTCCGCGACGCCGGTCAGCGGTTCGCCCCACAGCGCATAGAGGTCGGCATGCCTGACCGCGATCTGATAGGCGATATCGGAGGAGCCGCCGAAGGAAATCGGGATATGCGGTTTCTGCAGCGGCTTCACCGGTGAAAAGGCGCCCTTGATCTGGAAGTACTGCCCATCGAAGTCGAAGGGTTCTTCGGAGGTCCAGGTGCGGCGGACGATCTCCAGGTACTCATCGGTGCGCTTGTAGCGTTCGGTCTTGTCCAGCAGCGGGTCGCCTTCCTGGGGTTCGGCGGTGATGCCGGTGATGGCGTGCAGGCGGATGCGCCCGCCGCCAGTGGTGTGATCCAGCGTGGCGAAGGCGCGGGCGGCGACGGTGGGCGAAGTCAGGGCAGGGCGGTGGGCAATCATGAAGCCCAGGCGCTCGGTGTGCGCGGCGACATACGCGGCCAGTTGCAGGCTGTCGGCGCTGCCCGGGCCGCTGGCGATCAGCACCCGGTCGAAACCGGCATGCTCGTGGGCGCGGGCGTGCTGGCGGAGGAATTCCAGGTCGAAGTCACCCGTGCGCGGGCCGTGGGTTTCGGACCATTGGCGGGGGAAGACCATCCCGACGAACTCGATGGACATTGTTCACTCCTTGAAGGTTGGCAAAGGGCAATGGATGCGCGGGACCGAACCCCGCGCGGGATCAGAACTGGTAGTCCACCTGGGCCAGCAGGGTGCGGCCGGGCATGGGCTGGAGGAAGGTGTTGGTGGAGCCGGCGAGGCCGCTGACGAAGTTCAGTTCGTCGGTGAGGTTGAGCACGCGTACGGTCGCGCTCCACTGCGGTTGGCGGTAATACACCGCCAGGTCGAGGTTGTACTCGTTGGGCACCTTCACGGTCTTCGACAGGTTCAGGTACCAGTCGCTGGTCCACCACCCGGACAGCTCGGCACCGAAGCCCGAATCGAAGCTGTAGTCGAGGTAGCCGCTGACGCTGTACTCGGGAATCTGCACCGCATCGAAGCGACCCGAGGGGCGCAGGTTGAGGCTGTTGTTGTCGCCGAACACCGTGCCGTTGTCGGGGATGAAACCGGCAGAGGCGAAGCCCGCCTGGGAAACGAACTCGTTGTAGGCGGTGAGGCGAGTGAAGTTCAGGCCGCTGCGCAGGTTGGCGTTTGGCTGGTAGCGCAGACTGGATTCCACGCCCTTGATGATCAGGCGGGCCATGTTGTTGTTGCTGTCCGGCGCCTGGTCGCGTTCCTGGCGGAAGGCGGCGAGGGTGAAGAACAGCTGGTCCGGCAGGGGCTCGAGTTTCAGGCCCACCTCGTGGAGCACGCTGAGACTCTTGAACGACAGCGGGTTGAGCAGGTTGGCGCCGGCGCCCGTGCCCCAGCCGATGCCGTTGGTGAAGAAGCCGGTATTGACTGCCAGGGAACGGTCGAAGGTGTAGTACAGCGTGCTGTAGTCGGTCGGCTTGAACCAGGGGCTGACTTGCACGGAGAACAGCTTGTAGCTGTCGCTGTCCTGCCGCTCGGTGCCGGGGCGCAGGACGAAGGGGTTCTCGATCTGGGCGTCGATCCAGCTGCGGCTGGCGCCCAGGTTCAGGCCGTAGCGCTCAGCGAAGCGCAGGTTGTGCTGGGTGAAGAAAGTCTTGGTGCTCCAGGTGCCTTCTGCCGTGTAGGGCGCGATGGATTCGGCGTAGAGGTGGTGGCCTGCCGGGAACATCGGTGCCAGGTTGAGCCAGCCATAGAAATCGGAAAACTGCGGAACGCCGGGCTGGCCGATCCACGCGCCATTGCCGCCGGCTGGGTTGAGGTTGCTCAGGCCGAGCAGGTCGCCCGGGTTCTTGGTGGACGGGTCCTGGGTCAGGTCGTAGGCGTGGATGGTGGAGCCGAAGCTGTTGTTGGCGGCGATGGAGCGGTTGTACTCGTGGCGGTAGATCAGACCGGTATTGCTGTCGTCACGCACCTTGAGGCCGAAGAATTCGCCTTCGTTGCCGGAGCGGAACTCGAAGCGGTTCTCGAAGATTTCGTCCTTGGCCTGGACCTGGAAGGCGCCCACCGCGTCGGTGGTGTCGTCGGAGTCCTGGTAGTAGGTGCTGTTGGCCAGGGTGATGTCCGGGCTCAGGTCCCATTCGCCGCGCAGCTGGGTGGCGAAGCGGCGTGAGGTGTTCTTGTCTTCGGCGCGCTGGGAAACCTGCGAGTCCAGGTCGACCAGGCCGTTGCCGGCGAGATTCGGGTCGTACACCCAGCCGCGCAGGCTGCCGGGCCTGGCCTGCGTATTGGGCGAGGCCGACTGGAAACTGCCGTTGACCACGCCGAACTGGCCCTGGGCGTTGCGCTGGCGTTGCACCCAGCCGAGCGCCGAGGCATCGGCGGCGCCGGAGGAAAGAACGGGCGACCAGAAGGTGCTGCCGTTCTGGAAGATCGGCGTCGAGCGGCCGGCGTAATACTTGCCGCTGTCGGCCAGGCCCTGGGTCGGGCGGTTCCAGCCGTGGGTGATGTTCCAGTCGTAGTAGTCGTCGTAGCTGGCGTTCCAGTCGATGCGAGCGGTGTCACCGCGCCAGGCGAAGGCGCCGTAGAAGGCGTCGAAGTTGTTTTCGACGTTGTCGTAGAAGGTTTCCTGGCGCTGGCGGGTGATGCTCACCCGGTAGGCCAGCGCCTCATTGATCGGGCCAGTGTTGTCGACGGTGAAACGGGTCGAGTCGCTCGACTCGCCGTCGGGAATCCAGCTGCCCACCTCGCCGCTGAGGCGGGTCTTGAAGCCGTCGAAGCTTGGCTTCTTGCTCAGGTAGTTGATGTAGCCCCCGCTGCCGCTGACCGAGCCGTAGACCACGGAGGAGGGGCCGGCAACGATATCCGCGCCCTCGTAGGCGTTGAAGTTGGCGGGGTGGCGCACGCCGTAGACGCGCTGGCCGTCCTGGAAAACCTCCGAGTTCTGGGCGCGGAACTGCGGGGCGACACCGGCGTTCTGGCCACCGCCACGGGTGATGCCGGGGGCGTACTTGACCAGATCATCGGAGCTGCGGATCGGGTCGTTCGCCAACTGCTCGGCATTGATCTGGTTGACCGAGCGCGGCGTGTCCAACACGTCCACCTGGCTGCCGCCATAGACCGACGCCACCGGGCGTACCGGGATCACCGAGGTTTCCGTGTCCAGCTTGCTGCCCTGCACCGTGACCACGCCGAGGCGGGTTTCCTCGGCCGGGGGGTTCTGGTTTTGAGTCTCTGTGCTCTTCGCCTTTTCGGCCGTGGCAGCGGCACTGATCAGCGCGAGGATGGCCAGGGACAACCTGGACGGACGCCAACCCGCTCGCGCGGGCTGGATGGGGAAAGCGGCGTTGGACATGAACTTCAGTTCTCCGAAAGTGGTTTTTCCAGGGCGAGCCGGTCCGCACCCGCAGGGCGGCCGTTCAGGTTCGAGTGCATTCACGCGGTAGGAAGGAGTTGTCTCTTCACGCAGGCGGGAGTTGTCTCTTGAATCGCCCTTGGGTGTTTCCCGGAGGAGTTCGCGTTGCCTCTTTCAACTGCTGCCCGGGCGGTTTTGTGCTCGGGTCGAATGGGTGATTGCAGGGTCCATGCCATGTCTGGGGCGGCGGTTTTCAGCGGAAAAACGGGGCGTTGAGGGTGTGGTTGCTGGAACGGTGCTGGGCACGCGGCAGGGTGTGCTGACTCCGTGCTGCGAATTCAGCAACAGCGTCGGCAGGAGCGCGGACCGTAGGTTGGTCAGAGCGCAGCGAAGCCCAACGTTGTGGGGGCATCGGGTTCGCGCGTGAGTCGGGATTCGCGTGTTGGGCTTCGCGTAGTTCAGACCAACCTACAACTGCGCCACCTGCTCGGACCGTAGCGGGGACTGCCTTGTAGGAGCGAGCTTGCTCGCGAATAGACCGAGCGCGATTTTTTCGCGAGCAAGCTCGCTCCTACAGGTTTAGCGCCAGTGAGAGAGGTCACGCCTGGTCGGCCAGCAGCCCGAGGATGTGCCGGTGCAGTTGTGCCAGCCGCGCGTCGTGGCGTTCGCGGGGACGCGGCGCGTCGACGTCGAGCACTTCGCGGATGCGACCGGGACGCGAGTCGAGCACCACGACGCGGTCGCCCAGGTAGAGCGCCTCGTCGATGTCGTGAGTGACCAGGATCAGGGTCGCGCCGGTCCGTTTCCAGATGCTCAGCAGTTCCTCCTGCAGGCGCTGGCGGGTCAGGGCGTCGAGGGCGCCGAAGGGTTCGTCCAGCAGCAGTACCTGGGGTTCGGCCACCAGCGCCCGGGCAATCGCGGCGCGCTGGGCCATGCCGCCGGAGAGCTGATCCGGCCGTGCGTGCTCGAAGCCCTGCAGGCCCACCAGTTGCAGGTAGTGACGGACCCGGGCGCGTTTCTCCTGTTCGTCCAGTGGGCTGCGATGCAGGGCGAGTTGAACGTTCTCTTCAACGCTCAGCCAGGGGAAGAGGCGGTGGTCCTGGAACACTATGCCGCGATCCACACCAGGCCCCTGCACTGGTTGCCCGGCCACCCGGACTTCACCCTGGTCCGCCTGCTCCAGGCCCAGAACCAGTCGCAGCAAGGTCGACTTGCCACAACCGCTGGCGCCCACCAGGCAGAGAAACTCGCCGGGGCGGGCGTCGAGGGAAAGGTCCCTCAGTACCTCGAGGCGCTGACCGGGTAACTGGAAGTGCTTGCTGACCCCGTTCAGGGCCACGGTGGCGGCGCTCATGGCGTCCTCCTGGAAGTTGGCGTTCAATACCCGCGCAGCCAGCGCTGGAGCCGCTGCTCAGCCTGGCGCAGGGCGAAATCGGAAAGCACGGCGAAGGTGCCGATCAGGGCGGTGCCGAGCAGTACGAGGTCGAAGCGGCCGACCTCGCGCTGGCCCCAGATGAATCCGCCCAGGCCGGCAGCACTGGCGCCCATGAGGATTTCGGCGCCGATGGTGGCGCTCCAGGCCACGGCCAGGGCGATACGCAGGCCGCCCAGCCAGGCCGGAAGGATGGCGGGCAGCAGCAATACGCGCAGGCGCTTGCCCCAGCCGAGCTGGTAGACCCGTGCAACTTCATCCAGGCGTGGCGGCACGGCGCGCACGGCCTGATAGGCGGCGATGATCATGGTGTAGGTCACCGCCAGGGCGATGAAGATCACCTTGGAGGTTTCGCCGAAGCCGGCCCAGAGCCCGAGCAGGGCGATCCAGCCGAACAGCGGCATCTGACGTATCGGGTGGACCAGCGAGCCAAGGAGGCGATCCAGCAGCGACCAGCTGGCCATCAGCGCGCCCAGCAGGGTGCCGGTGAGCAGGCCCAGGGCGAGTCCCGCCAGCAAGCGCCCGAGGCTGCCAAGGCTGGCTTGCGCAAGCAGGTGGATGAGCTCCAGCAACCGCGCGTCCGGGAGGATTGCCGGGCCACGCCAGCTGAGCAGCGCCAGGGTGGCACAGGCGAGTACGGCGACGATGGCGACACGGCGCACGGCGTAGTCGAGGGTGCTCATGGTCGGGCTCCAGGCAGGCGGTCATGCAGCCACAGCAGGACGCGGTCACTCAGGAAGCCGAGCACGCCGGTGGCGAGCATGGCGGCCAGGACCACGTCCATCTGGAAGTAGATCCGGCCGCTGTTCATCAGGTAGCCCAGGCCACTGCTGGAGGCGAACAGCTCGCCGAAGATGGCGGCGATCCAGGCTTTCGACAGGCCGATGCGCAGCCCCGCCAGCAATGCGGGCAGAGCGCCGGGCAGGATCACCTTGCGGTAGCGCAGGGCCGGCGGCAGCGCGAGTGCGGCGGCGGCCTCCAGCAGGCGCGGCGACAGGCCGAGAATGCCCTCGCGGGTTTTCACCGCGACGGGGAAATAGCAGGCGAAGGCGATCAGGAAGACCTTGTAGGCCTCGTCTATGCCCAGCAGGAAGATGATCAGGGGCGTCCAGGCAATCGCCGGAACCTGGGCCAGCAGGTTTATGACCAGGCCCAGGTTGCGGTCCACCCGAGGGGATAGCGCAAGCACGACACCGGTGGCGATGCCCACCAGGCTACCGGCAAGGAAGCCGGCGGCGACCCGCGCCAGGGTGATGCCTGCCGCCTCCACCAACTCGCCGCTGCCGAGCATCAGCCAGAGGGTTTCGAGCACCTGCGCCGGCGGCACCAGCAGGGTGGCCGGTGCCAGCTCATTGGCTGCCACCCAGTACCACAGGCCCAGCACCAGCAGCGGCGCGGCAAGCGTCACCGGCAGCCGAAGCAGCGGATGGACCAGGGTCATTGCCGGGCAACCTGGGGCAGCGGGTTACCGTCGCGGTCGTACTCCGGCCAGTGTCCTTCCAACTGCAGTTCACGCAGGGCGGCATCGACGAAGCTGCGGTCCACCCAGGCGTCGATGTCCACCGGACGACGGATCAGGCGGTTCTCCAGCATGTAGTTGGCGACTTCCCGGTAGTGGGCCAGCAGGAAGGGATCGGGGATGGGCGAGAAGCGGAAGAGGAAGTCGCTGTCGCGGTATTCCTTCCATTGCTGCTCGACGCTGTAGCCCTGGGGGACCCAGGTCTGGAACAGCTCATCGCCGTTCTTCGGATCGCTGGCCCAGGCGCTGACGCGGATCACTGCCTTGAGGAATCGCTTTACGGCGGTCGGGTACTTCTGCGCGAAGTCCTCGGCGACGAAGAAGTCTGCCGCGAACTGCCAGTCCCTGGGCGCCTCGCGGGTTGACCAGAGGATGCGTCCACGGCCATCGGCGGCCAGGTTGGCGCCATACACGCCGGGGGCGTAGAGCGCATCGATGCGGCCTTGTTCGAGGGCGGTTCGCGAGTCCACCAGGCTCAGGTTGAGGACCTTGAAGTCGGCCTGGGTGAACCCTTTGCTGCGCAGCAGGCGATCGAAACCGTACTCCCAGGGCTGGCCTTTCATGATGGCGATGCGTTTGCCCTTGAGCTCGGCCAATTCATGGGCGGGAGAGTCCGCCTTCACCACCAGGTAGGCGTTGTTGCCCCGGAACCCGCCGCCGACGAAGCGTGTCTTGAGGCCGGCGGCACGGCCGAAGATGGCCGGGAACTCGCCGGCATAGCCGATATCCACGGCACCGCTGGCCAAGGCTTCGTTGCTGGCCACGCCGCCACCCAGCGGATGCAGCCATTCGATGCGCACGCCGTCTGCGGCGAACTCCTGCTCCACGGCCTGTCGTGCGGCGGTCAGGCCGGAATTGGCGCCGGAGAGCTTGGGCGTCAGTGGCGAGCCGGCGCCGGTGGAAATGCGGATCACCTCCGGTAGCGGCTCGGCCATGCCGAGCATGGGCAGCATGGACAGGAGCACGGTCAGGGCGAGGCTGAGATCGAGCAGACGACGATGCGTATCCATGGCGTCAGGCTCCGGCGGGACCGTTCACGGCACGCAGTTCCGGCAGGCTGTCGTGGCTGCGCACCAGCTCGGCGCGTTCGCTGCGGAAGTGCGGGAGGATGTGCTCGCCCAGGCGATAGGCTTCCTCCAGGTGCGGGTAGCCGGCGAGGAAGAACAGGTCGATGCCGGCCGCGTTGTATTCGCGGATGCGTGCGACCACGTTTTCGTAGCTGCCCACCAGGGCGCAGCCCGGCGGAATGCCGATGTAGCCGAAACCGGCCCAGACGTTGGGGTAGATGAAGAAGTCGTCGTAGCCCTGGGTTTCATTCTTCTCGGCGTAGCCGTGCTCGTAGCTCAGCTTGCGCGCGGTGCGCAGGCCGGCATGGGCGGCGACCGCCTTGACCGCACCCTTGGCGATGCCTTCATCGAAGAATCGTTTGGCTTCGGCGCGGGCTTCTTCCTCGGTTTCACGGGTGATCACGTCGATGGACATGCCGAAGCGGATATCGCTGCGGCCGTACTTGAGGGCGCGCTCGCGCACATCGGCGATCAACGCACGGACCTCATCGGGATGCTCCGCGCGCATCAGGTAGTAATCGGCGTGCTTGGCGGCGAACTCGCGGGCCGGAATCGAGGAGCCGGCGGTGCAGATCAGCGGCAGCTCGGCCTTCTTCAACGGACCACGCAGGCCGCCGCCTTCGGCGCGGTAGTACTTGCCTTCGTAATGGAAGTTCTCGTTGTGCCAGTAACCCTTGACCACATCGAGGAACTCGATGGCGCGGTCATAACGCTCGTCGTGGCTGCTGAAGTCGCCGACCTGGCGCTGGATGGCATCGGAACCGCCGTTGATGATGTTCCAGACGAGGCGGTTGCCGGTGGCGCGCTGGTAGGTGGCGGCCTGCTGGGCGGCGACCCAGGGCGTGTAGTGATAGGGCTGGAAGGCGGTGACGAACTTGAGGGTGCGGGTTTCCCGCGCCAGCAGGGAGCAGACGGTCCAGGGTTCTTCGCCTGTCGGTGCATTGACCATCAGGGCGCCACCGAAGCCGTTGATTTCCGCGGCGCGGGCGATCTGGCCCAGGTAGTCGATGTAGGTGAAGTGGTCGCCGACGCGGAAGCTGGAGACGGCGCCGGTGCTGCGCTCGCCACGGTTCCAGTCGCCACGGTTGCGCGGGTCGCCGGGCAGGTACTGGGTTTCGCCATGCAGGGGCAGACGGGTGAAGAATTCAATGCTCATGGGGGCCTCGTCAGGAAGCGGTTGATACGGTCGATTGGGGTTGAGCAGGTTTCGCGCCACTTCGACGGAAGCCTTGCAGGGCGTGGGTTGCGAGCGGTTTGCCGTTTGCCCGTGCTGGAGTGGCAGCAACCCCGTGCTGCTGGCGCAGCAGCGCGCCAGCAGCGTTCGGTCTGTCAGTGGCTGGCAGTGACCTGGTTGCTCAGGCTGGGCCAGTAGTTCTCCAGCTTGAGGTCGAGGATTGCCTGGTTGGTGAAGCGGGTGGCGAAGGACGCGGTGATGTCGAAGTCCTGGCGGATCAGCTTGTTGTCCAGGGCGTACTGGGTGAGGGCGCGGTAGTGGGCCTTGAGCTGTGCGTCGCTCTTGGGCGCCCAGCGATCCTTCCAGGCCACGGGGTCGTTCTGGTCATCGCGACGCAACACGCTTTCCGGTGTGCCGGCGCGGGACGAGAGCTGGTAGTAGGCGTCCTTGTTCTGCTCCTGGGAAATCCACCAGGCCGCCTTGACCCAGGCAGTGGCGAGGAGCTGGGTGATCTCGGGGTAACGCTGGATGAAATCATCGGTGCCCCAGAGGTCGGAGATCAGGCGCCAGCTGTTGTCGCCCTGTTTGGTGGACCAGATGATCCGGCCAACCCCCTTGTCTTCCAGCAGGTACGACTCGCTGAGCAGCACGGCGGCATCCACCTTGCCGGCCGACACCGCTGCGGCGCCGACTTGCGGGTTGAGGTTGGCAACCTTGAAGTCGCTGAGCTTGAGGTCCTTGCTCGCCAGGTAGTTGCTGAAAGCGAACTCCCACGGGCGCCCGCGATGCAGCGCCAGGCGCTTGCCCTTGAGGTCGTCGATGCTCTGCGCCGTGGAAGAGGCAGGCACCACCAGGTAGACGTTATTGCCGCTGCCGCCGGGGACGATCAGCTTGCCCGGTACACCACCGGCGCCGCCGATGACCGAGGGCAGGTCGCCACGCACGGCGAAGTCGATGCTGTTGTTGGTGAAGCCCTCGTTGATCTGCGGACCGGCGCCGGCATGGGGCAGGGCGATCCAGTCGAGCTTCACGCCCTTGGCGGCGAGTTCCTTCTCCAGCCAGCCGTCTTCGATCACCCGTCCCGGGATGCCGCCGAATACCGGCTTGCCGCCCTGGGTGTAGGCGACGATGGCGATCTTCACGGAGGCCGGCACCTCGGCCGCGAGGGCCTGGCCGACGGCGAACACTGCGGCGAGCGCTGCCAATCCGGCGCGCCATGGATTCTTCATGGGAGTTCTCCTTTCCAGTTCCTGCCAGTTGGTCCGGCATTTGCGGAGGAAGGGAGCGAAATGCATGCCAGCAACCGCGCGGCTGCGTCGGAGCCCAGATACCACGTGGCTTGGAGGCTTGAGCGGTTTAGCTCAGTAGGTGTTTCGCGGGTGCTGGGATTTCAGCAGGGGTGCTGGAGGATTGCTGCCGATTCAGCAATCGGCGCAGGGAAATGTGCACATATTCCCGCTGGGAATTAATAAATATTTATTAATTCCTTAATTATCTAAAAGGCTTGATGCAAGATGCCCGGGCGCATCAGAAAGCAAGGAATTCGAGATGTCACTGCTCACTCACCCCAATGCCCGTGAACTGACCAAGTCGGTCCGTGCGACCGTGCTGGTCTTCAAGGACCCGCGCTCGCAGGAATTGCTCAGCCGGATCGAGCGGGTGGCGCCCAGCGAGGCCAATGCGCTGATCATCGGCGAGACCGGAACCGGCAAGGAATTGGTCGCGCGCCATATCCACCACCTCAGCCGACGCAGCAAGGAGCCCTTTGTTGCCGTCAACTGCGGCGCCTTCCCCGAAACCCTCGTAGAGAGCGAGCTGTTCGGGCACGAGAAGGGCGCCTTCACCGGTGCCACGGCGAACAAGGCAGGCTGGTTCGAAGCAGCCAATGGCGGAACGCTGTTCCTCGACGAGATCGGCGACCTGCCGCTGGCCATGCAGGTGAAATTGCTGCGGGTGCTGCAGGAGCGCGAGGTGGTACGCCTGGGCTCGCGCACGCCAGTGCCCATCAATGTGCGGGTCATTGCGGCGACCAACGTCAACCTGGCCGATGCGGTGGTGGCCGGGCATTTCCGCGAGGACCTGTTCTATCGCCTGCATGTGGCGACACTGCGCTTGCCGCCGTTGCGGGAGCGCCCGGGCGATATCCTGCCCCTGGCCGAGTTCTTCATCCAGGAGCATTGCCAGCGCCTGGGCTACAACCGCGCCACGCTCAGCCCCGACGCCGAGCGCGTGCTGCTCGGGCACAGTTGGCCGGGCAACATCCGCGAACTGGAGAACGCCATCCATCACGCGTTGCTGGTGTGTCGTAACGAGGTGGTCCAGCCCAACGACCTGCATCTTGTCGACATGCGCACCCAGGCGATCCGCCACGAAGAACGGCTCCCCAGCCTGCCGGCTGCTCACCACCCGGCTGACCTGGATGCGGTGCTCAATCAGTTGTTCGAGAAGAACCTGCCGAATCTCTACGAGCACATCGAGGAGACCATCTTCCGTTCGGCCTATCGCTTCTGCCACGGCAACCAGTTGCAGACCGGCAGATTGCTCGGCATCAGTCGCAACATCGTGAGGGCGCGGCTGGAGAAGATTGGCGAGTTGGGGTGAAAATTTCCCGACTCAAGTTGCGGCGGCCCAGGAGGCTACGCCTGCTGTAGGGGCGAATTCATTCGCCAAGGGCAGCGAAGCTGCCCCGTGCGGGCGCGAAGGGCGAACCTGCGGTCCGCTTGGCGATTGAAATCGCCCCCACAGGGTTTGTGCCGGGCTTGGCTTTTTGCCTTTTTGTGGGGGCGAATTCATTCGCGAGGGAGGCCGCAGGCCTCCCGTACGATGGCCGCGGGTGGGGACTCGGATGGCGAACTTTCGGTCCGCTCAGCGATTGAAATCGCCCCTACAGGTTTTGCGCCGCCCATGACCCGGGCCTCCCGTAGGTTGGGCAGAGCGCAGCGAAGCCCAACGCAGCGGGGTTCGACTTCGCGCGTTGGGCTTCGTGGCCTCAGCCTACGGGCATCGCGAATGAATTCGTTCCCACAAGGGCCGGAGCCTCAGAGCGGCCCGATTTCCACCTTGCCGTCGTGACGCTCGTTCATCCAGCGCAATATCTGTTCGCCAAACTCGGGCGGGGCCTTGCGGGCGACGCGGCGCACGAGGTCGAGAATGGTCTGCTGGGCGAGGGCTTCTTCCATGCGTTGTTGCGCCTGTTGCATCACTGCGTGGATGGAGCAGGGGTCGGCGACGGCCCAGTTCGGCGCCGGGCATTCACTTCCGAAGATCGCGCAGCGCTCGCGCACGCCACGGCATTCGAAAATCTGCTTGTCGCCATCGATGGCGCGAACGATATCCAGCACGCTGATCTGATCCGCCGGCCGCGCCAGGCGGAACCCGCCGCGCACGCCTTCCGTCGCTGCCACCAGGCCCGCCCGCGCCAGGCGGGTGAAGACCTTGGCCAGCAGTTCCGGCGGCACGCCCTGCAATTCGGCCAGGGTGCGCACGCTGGCTTCGCGGCCGTCGCCCTTTTCGTCTGCCAGGTAGAGGAGGCAATGGATGCCGTACTCCACCCCCGCGCTGTACAAAGCCATGCTTAACTCCGACTGATAGTGTCGCCATTATGGCGACCTTTCTCTATTGTGTTTCCCGTGTTTCCAGCTCCTCAGGGGAAGCCTTCCGTCACTTCAGACGCCTCAATGCTAAAGGATTAAAGTCTTTACGCCCATATTCGTAGCGGTCTGGAGCGAATGATGGCGACGAGCGGCAGCAACCGGCAAGAAAAAATGCTTGCCGAAATTAACTCCGACAAATACAGTCGAAGTTAGCCGGTGTGGTTAGGGGCGATGACCTCACAGCCCGGCATGTAGATGTCGGGCGCATCCGCCCGGAATAACCTGACTTTTCGCCTTGTGGAGAGAACCCATGAAACAACGCATCCTGATTGTCGGCGCCGGCTTCGGTGGTATGTGGAGCGCCCTGAGCGCGACTCGCCTGCTGGACCAGCATGGCCGTAATGACGTCGAAGTGGTGGTGCTCGCACCCCAGGCCGAGTTGCGTGTACGTCCGCGCTTCTACGAACCCGACGTGCACAAGATGGTGGCGCCGCTGGGCGATCTGTTCGACGCGGTCGGCGTGACCTTCGTCAAGGGCTTCGCCGAGCGCATCGATGTCGAGGGCAAGCGAGTGGGTTATCGCGGTGTCGATGGCCAGTTCGCCGAGCTGAGCTATGACCGCCTGGTCCTGGCCACCGGTAGCCAGGTGGTTCGACCGGCGATGGCCGGCGTCGAACATGCCTTCGATGTGGACCAATTGGAGGAGGCCGTGCGCCTGGATCGACATATCCAGTCCCTGGCCGAGCGTCCCGCTTCCCCCCGCCGCAACACCGTGGTCGTTGCCGGTGGTGGCTTCACCGGGATCGAAACCGCCGCAGAAATGCCGGCCCGCCTGCGTGCGGCGCTGGGTGAGGACGCCGATGTACGCGTGATCGTTGTCGATCGTGGCAGCGAGATTGGGGGTGCGCTCGGTGAAGGTCCCCGCAAAGCCATTGTCGAGGCATCGACCGAGTTGGGTATCGAATGGCGCCTGAACAGCGGTGTGGCGTCGGTGGATGCCGCTGGCGTGACCCTGTTCAGCGGTGAACGCATCGAGGCGGACACCGTCATCTGGACCGTTGGCGTGCGCGCCAGCTCGCTGACCGAGCAGGTGCCGGCCGAACGCGATGGCCAGGGTCGCCTGCATGTCGACGCCAACCTGCAGGTGCACGGACATGAGGGTGTATTCGCCACCGGCGACGTCGCCCGCGCGGCCTGCGATGACCAGGGCAACCATGCGCTGATGTCCTGCCAGCACGCGATCGCCCTGGGGCGTTCGGCCGGAAACAACGTCGCCGCCAGCCTGCTGGGCGTGGCGTCTATCCCCTACAGCCAGCCCAAGTACGTCACCTGCCTGGACCTCGGTGCCTGGGGTGCGGTGTTCACCGAAGGCTGGGATCGCCAGATCAAGTTCGAGCGTCAGGAAGGCAAGTCCATCAAGCAACAGATCAACTCCGTGTGGATCTACCCGCCGGCTGCTGATCGTGCCACCGCACTGGCTGCCGCCGACCCGATGATCCCGGTCGTTGCCTGATATCCCTGGTCGTTAGCCCATCGCCTGGGTCGCCCGTCCCGTGACGGGTGGCTCCAGGCCCCGATTTCCATGCCCGGAGCCTGCCATGAGCCTGACGGTCATGATTTCCACCCGCCCCCTGGCTGCCGCAGCCATCGAACAGATCATCAGCCAGTGCCTACCCGGCGTCGCCTGGACCCTCCAGTCGAAATCGGCCGAAGGCAGCTCCTGGCGCCTTCACCTCGCCATCGACCCGTGCTCCGAACCGGTGTCCGGCATGTTCTCGTCGATCCTCGCCAACGAGTGGCTGACCGGCATCGAATTCCTGTCACCTGCATCTACTGTTTGTGCACCGACGAAGACGCCCGCTATCCAGTAACGCTCTCGCAGGTGGTCGAGCGTCCCTATTCCATGCTTTTGGATGGTGCCGACCGGTGCTTGTTGGAACGATAGTCCGGCTATAGCCTCAAGCATGGCATTGCCACGCGTGGTCCCGACAACAAGCACAAGGAACCGCCATGACCGCCCAATCGAACCCCTCGCAGGAACTGCTCGATGTGCTGATCGTCGGTGCCGGCCTGTCCGGTATCGGAGCCGCCTGTTACCTGAAGCGGGATCAACCCACCAAACGCTTCCAGATACTCGAAGCGCGCAACGACCTGGGGGGGACCTGGGACCTGTTCCGCTATCCCGGCATCCGTTCCGATTCCGACCTCTACACCTTCGGCTTCGAGTTCAAGCCCTGGAGGGACGAGAAGGCGATCGCCGACGCCAGCGCGATCATGAGCTACCTGCGCGAAACCGTGGCCGAGCACCGCCTCGAGCAGAACATCCGCTATGGCCAGAAGGTGGTAGCGGCCGACTGGCGCAGCGAACCCGGCTGCTGGGAAGTGCGGGTGGAGGACGTTGCGACGGGGCAGCGCAGCATCGTGCGCAGCCGCTGGCTGTTCTCCGCCGGCGGCTACTACCGCTATGACCAGGGCTTCGCTCCGGCTTTCGAGGGTGTCGAGCGATTTCGTGGGCAACTGATCCATCCGCAGCACTGGCCGGAAAACCTGGATTACAGCGGCAAGCGTGTCGTGGTGATCGGCAGCGGCGCCACTGCCGTGACCCTGGTGCCGGCCATGGCCGACAAGGCAGCCCACGTGACCATGCTGCAACGCACGCCCAGCTACGTGATCCCGCTGCCGGCCAAGGACCCCATCGCGTTGCTGCTGCGCAAACTGCTCCCGGAGCAGACCGCCTATTCCATCGTGCGCTACAAGAACGCCAAGGTGGCGCTGGCCATGTGGCGATTCTGCCAGCGCTTTCCCAATGCCGCGCGGCGCATCATCCGCTTCGTCAATCGACGTGCGCTGCCCAAGGACTATCCGGTGGACGTGCACTTCAACCCGCCCTACAACCCTTGGGACCAGCGCCTGTGCGTGGTGCCTGATAGCGACCTGTTCAAGGCACTGCGCAGTGGCAAGGCGTCCATCGTCACGGACCATATCGAGACTTTCACCGAGCAGGGCGTGCGCCTGAAGTCCGACACCGTGCTGGAGGCGGATATCGTCATCACCGCGACTGGGCTCAACGTGCAGGTATTCGGTGGCGTGCAACTGTCCCGCGACGGCCAGCCCATCGCCTGGAACGAGACGGTCGCCTACAAGGGCATGATGCTCTCCGGCGTCCCCAACTTCGCTTTTGCGGTGGGCTATACCAACGCGTCCTGGACGCTCAAGGTGAGCCTGCTCTGCGAGCACTTCTGCCGGCTGCTGGGCTACATGGATGAGCGCGGCATGGAGGTGTGCGAACCCCGGGCCCCGGCGGGCATGCCAACCCGGCCGCTGCTGGATTTCGGTGCCGGTTACGTGCAGCGCGTGCTGGCCAACCTGCCACGCCAGGGACCGGGCATGCCCTGGGTGATGTCCATGGATTACTTCAGCGATGTGAAGCTGCTGCGCAAGGGCCCGGTCGCCGACGCCTGCCTGCAATTTTCTGCTGCGCCGGTCGTTCATTCGACTGCTACAACTGAAACGGCGGCGCTCAACGGCGTGTCTTGATGCTGTAGTTCGCGAAGCTTCGGGGCTAGCCTTTCGCGAGCAAGCTCGCTCCTACACAAAACGTTGGATTTCGCTTGCGCCTTTGGTGGGGTGCCACGGTGCACTTGTAGGAGCGAGCTTGCTCGCGAACTTTGGGTGCCGGCCTTTCGCGAGCAAGCTCGCTCCTACGTAAAGTGTTAGAAGCCGCTCTCCCGGAGCAATACCGCCGCCACATGGGTGAGGCCTTCGGCCAGGAGGCTGCGGCGGTTGCCGTCGATCTGCAGGTGGCCACGGGTTTCGCGCAGGGTGTGCGGGGCGGCTTCAAGCTGTACCAGCACGTGGAACAGCGGCGGCGTCGGCACGAGTTCCTTGCCCTGGCTGACCACGGTCAGGGGCCCGCCATAGCGGGAGGCGAGCATCGCATGCTCCAGCTTGCTAACGCGGGTGCTGCCGATGGCCACCACCTTGCCGGCGATGGGCGTTGGTTGGCCTTCGGGATAGAAACGCACCTCACTGCCTTGCACCAGACGCTGCACGTCGCCCTGGTCGACGTAGGCGTCCACTTGCCAGCGGCTCGGGTCCACCAGCATGCCGATGGGCTCGCGGCTGTGCACCCACTGGCCGGGGCGCCAGTCCGGGTCGAGGTCCAGCCAGCGTCCGGCGAAGGGCGCCTGGAGCCTGAGCCGGGCAATTTCCGAGCGGGCTGCACGGGCTTCCTCGAACTGCACGCTGAGGCGCTGGCGGGTGGCCAGGGCCTGTTCGGCTCCGGTGGGGTCGGCGATCAGCCCGCCCAGGCGTGCCTCGTAGCTTTTCACGCTGGCTTCGCTGCTGGTCACACGCGAGGAGATGTCCGGTTCCTCGAGGGCGACCAGGGTCGTTCCGGCCTCGACGTTCCCCGCGGCGTGAATGGCCTGCAAGCGCGCGGGGTAGGGCGCGAAGACGCGCAACTGCTGTTCGGCACGGGCCACGCCAAGGGCGTGGATCTGGCTGCGCCAGGGCACTGCCAGGAGCAGCAGGAGCAGGGCCAGCGCGCCCCACCAGAAGTACCGGCGACTGTTGCGGATGGCGGCTCGATTGGCCCACCAGTGTTTCAGTTCGCGCGCTATCGGCATGAGGATGAACCAGGCAATTTCCACGACGAACAGCAGTATCCCGAGCAGCTTGAAGAAGAGCAGGTAAACCGCGACGGCAATACCCAGGAACAGCACCAGGCGATAGACCCAGGTGACCATGGCGAAGGCCACCAGGGCGCGGCGCTTGCCGGGGCTGAAGGCTTCCGGCCAGTCCTCGTCCAGGCCCAGCAGCACGCGCCGCAGGGTGGTCCGGGCCAGCGCCGAGGAACGTTCGTGGAGGTTGGGGAAGTCCAGCAGGTCGGACAGGATGAAATAGCCGTCGAAGCGCATGAACGGGCTGGCGTTCAAGGCCAGCGACAGGACCCAGCTGGTGGTGGCGAGGTAGAGCAGGGCGTTGCGCAATGGCCCGGGATCGGACAGGACCCAGCCGAGGGTCGCCAGGCCGGCCAGGGCCAGTTCGGTGAGGATACCCGCCGAGGCGATGGCCAGGCGCTGCCGGGAACTGCGCAGCTTCCAGCTCTCGCCGGTGTCGGTGTAGAGCATTGGCCAGAGCACCACGAAGGCAATGCCCATGTGCCCGACGCGAAGCCCCAGGCGTGTGGCCACCAGGGCGTGGCCGAGCTCATGGAGGGTCTTGGCCAGGGCCAGTGCCAGGGCGAAGCTGACCAGCCCGGAGGCGGAGAAGGATTCCACTACGGCGGTGGTGAAGGCGTCCCACTGCTGCAGGACCAGCAGCACGCCGATCACGCCCAGGGTCACTACCAGTACCCCGGTCAGCGGCCGGAACAGCCAATCCAGATGGCTCGCCAGGCGTTCCAGGTGCCGTTGCGGGCGCAGCAGCGGGATGCGGAAGAACAGATAGTGGTGCAGCCACCATTTCCAGTCGAGCCAGGCATTGCCTTCACTGCGCGAAGCCATGCGGGCCGCGGCATCGGGCGTCGGTCGCAACAGCTGGTGTTGTGCGAGGAACTCACGGAATTCCAGCACCTGCTCGACGTCCGGGCGCAGCGGCGTCTGCTCCTGGATGGCGTTGCAGATCTGCTGCGGGGTGCGCTCCCAGCGCAGCAGGCACTCGAACTCCAGCCAGCCAATGCGATAGAAGCGATTGACGACTGTGTCCTGGATCATCCAGGCGGGCTCGCCATCGTTGCCGGGCGCGGTCTCCAGCAGCCGTAGATCCTCGCGCAATGGCGGCAGCGGCAGTTGCGCCGCGTCGACGATCACAGCCCGGTCCAGGCACGCAGCGCGGCGAGGGGCCGGCGCAGCAGGTAGTAACCCAGCACCACCCGTTCGCCGTAGAGCTTGGCGGTACCGTGCAGGCCGAGGCGGGCGTGTTCCGGCTGACCTTCGACGCTGGCCAGCAACCGATAGGCGACTACGCCCTCTTCATTGGCGCGGGCCTGGTAGCTGGTTTCCAGTACCTCGCCCTTGAGCGGCGAGAGCGGGTAGGCGGTGAGGAAGAGGGTGACTTCCGCGCCTGGCTCCAGGGCGATGGCATCGGCCACCGGCAGTTGGATCAGCATCGCCGGTTGTGCGGGGTCGGCGACCTGGAGAATGCGCTCGCCGGTCGCCACCGGTTTGCCCAGCCAGTCGTTGGGGTCGCTGAACACCACCACGCCGCCGCGCGGCGAGCGCACACGGGTACGTTGCAACTGCGCCTGTACCGCCGCCAGTTCGGCGCGGCGCTGCTGGGCGCGACCGTTGAGCAGGGTCAACTCGCTTTTGCTCTGGGGGTTGTCGAAGGCGCGCTGGCTGACCGCCATCAATTCCGCATCGGCCACCGCGACTTCCTTGCCGAGTACTTCGGCGCGGCTTTTCAGGGTGGTTTCGTCGAGGGTGAAGAGCAGGGTGCCGGCTTCCACCGGCTGGTTAGGCCGGACTTGCATGCGCTCGATCACCCCGTCGATGGGGGAGCTGATGACCTCCGACTGGCGCGAGACGATCTCGGCGGGTGCCAACGCCGTTTGCCGCACCGGTATCAGCATCAGCGCAGCGGCCACCGCCAGCGCGGCCAGGAGCTGGCGCTTGCTCGGGCGCCAGCCGAACAGGCGACGCCGGTTCGTGAAGGCGGCCCAGCAATGGGCCCAGGTCTGCCAGAGGCCATCGGCGAGCGGCGCCAAGGGCTCGGCTGGCGGTGCATCCAGCAGGAACAGCACCAGCCCCAGGCGGGTTCCTTCCCGGTCGTGCAGGGGAATGCACCAGAGCCCGGACGGCCACCATTCGGCCCAGCCTTCGGCGATGTCTTCGGGCGGTTCCACGGCATCGCGGGCCAGCCAGCGTGGCTGGGCGTCGGGCAATTGGGTGCTGAGCCAGCGGCTGGCGCGACGCAGCCAGACCAGGTAGGGCGAGTCTTCGCTGGGGCGGGCGAGGCCGGAAACACAGAGCAGTTCCAGGTCCGCGCCACGCTGGGCGAGCACCAGCGCCTGGTGGTAGCGCAGCAACGCATAGGGATCGTTGGCAATGGAAAAGGCCAGGGCGTTGAGCGAATCGGCGGCGAGGGCGCGATCGCGCAGCGCGGCCAGCGCCAGCAGCAACTGCGGGTGTGGCAGGCGGTCATTCATGGGCTTGCGGGAAGCGTGCGGTGCCGCTCATGCCGGCGATCAGTTCCGGGTGCTCGGCGTCGAGCCGCGCTTCCAGTTCCACGGTCTGGGCCACGGCGTCGACCCGTGAGTTGATGGCGCTGATGTGGGCGCCATAGGACTTCCCGGTTTCCAGGATGCGGACCTCCAGCGCCAGGCCGGGCTTGAGCTGCTGCAAGAGATTCGACGGCACGTTCAGGCGCACCTTGAGGGCACCGTCGCTGACCAGGTCGAACAGTGGCGTGCCGGCCGCCACGGTCTGGTAAGGCTTCACGTGCACCTTGGCGACCCGGCCGGAGAAAGGCGCCTGTACCCGGCAATAGCCGCTCTGGGCCTGGGCCAGCGAGCGGGCGCCTTCAGCCTTCTGGACCTCGGTGTTGGCCATGGCCACTTCCAGGTCGCCTACCGCATCCAGCTTGCGCAGGTTGCGTTTGGCATCGAGGTTCTGCCGGGCCATGGTCAGCTCGGCGGCGGCGACCTTGGCACGGGCCTGGGCCTCTTCGCAGTTGAGCTGGGCCAGCAGGGCGTCTTTGGCCACCTGCTGGCCGAGGGACGCCTTGAGTTCGCCGAGGGTGCCGTTCATCTGGCTGGAAAGCGTGGTTTCCAGGTCAGCGCTGAGCAGCACGCGGATGGCGCCGGCGTCCTCGGTGGGGTTGGCCGGCGGCAGGTCATCGGCAAGGGCGATGGAACACGGTAGAGCCAGGACAAGGGACGCAAACAGGGCGAGCAGACTGCACTCAGCGTTGGACGACATGCGGTGTTCCTTTATGGCTGACCAGAAGTTTGCTGTGTTCCTGCTCACCCAGGGTGCGCTGGATTTCTCGCGCCAGCGTCTGGATGTCGTGTTTTTCGATCTGCTCCGGGAGGATGTCCAGGCCAATGGAGTTGTACAGCCGGCCCCAGGCTGCCTGGGCGTCCGAGTAGGCGGCCTCGCGCTGGTAGCGCGACAGCAGGTAGCGACCTTCCGCGCGGATCAGTTCAAGCTCCGAACCGTACGAGGTAGTGCGCGCCGCCTGGGCGTAATCCAGCAGGCTCTCGTCCACCCGCAGGCTCTGGTCGGCGAATTCCACTTCCTGGCGCGCCAGCTGGTAGCGCAGGGTGCCCACCCTGACCTGGGTGAGGATGGCCATGGAGAGGGCCACACGGCGCATGTCGTCGGTCTTCTCCTGGGATTCGGCGGCGGCGTTCAACGACGGCAGTTGCAGCAGGCGCAGCAGGTTCATGGATACCTGCAGGCCGGTCTCGGTCCAGTGGCTGTTGTAGAGGAATTTGTTGGAGTCGTACTTGTAGCCGAAGTCCAGGCTGACGTTGGGCCAGAGCTGGGCCTTGGCGATCTTCAGGTCGTTCTCGTTGACCCGCTTGCGGTACCACTCCTCCATGATCTCCGGGCGGTTCTCCAGGGAGATCTGTTCCAGCCGGTCGATGTCCTGGTTCAGTTCCGGCAGGGGTTGCTCGGCCTGGTCGGCGAGGATCAGCTTCGAGCCCGGCGGCAGCGACATCAGCGCGGACAGTTCGGCCTGGGCGAACTCCAGGTCCTGGCGACGCACGGTGAGCAGGTAGATCGAGTCGAGCAGAGCGCGCTGGTAGGACAGCACTTCCTGGCGCGGCAGCAGGCCCTTGGTCTCGGCCTCGCGGGCGGAGAGCAGTGCCTGGTGAGTGCGTACGAGCAGGCGGTCGACCTGGGGCATCAGGCGCTGGGCGCCGACTGCACGCCAGTAGGCGTTGCGCACATCCTGCAGGACGTTCTGCGCCACCTTGCGTCGACGCTCCTCGGCCATGAGGATCTGGTCGCTCTTCTGCTGGGTGCGGTAGTAGGCGACGCCGAAGTCCAGCAGGCTCCAGGAAAGGCCCAGGCCGTAGAGCTCGCGATAACGCTCTTCGGAGGTGGATGCCCGCAAGCTTTCCTCGCGGTCCTCGATGCCGATGGAGGTACCGCCGGAGTCGTTGTTACGCCCGGCATAGCCGGCGGAGGCGACCACGCGCGGCAGCATTTCATGGCTGGAGACGTCACGCAGGTCACTGGCCAGCGCGCTTTCCATGAGTTTCAGGCGGTAGTCCAGGTTGTATTTCAGGGCCCGGGCCGCAGCCTCGTAGAAGGTGATGGGAGCCGTCACCGGTTCCTGATTGGCGTACATCTGCGCCTGGTCGCGGATGATCCGCTGTCGGCCTTCTTCGTCCGTGTACTCGTGGGGCTTCATGGCCGAGCAGGCGCCCAGCAGCAAGGTGGAGGCGATGGCGGCGCTGAGGAGCGTATGGGGTGTTCTTGGCATGGTCGATCCTTGGTCCTTGCTTATTCGGTTGGCCCGTTGCCCAGTGCACGCAGGCGCTCGGCGGCCTCGCGCAACTGGGCACGGAAGCCGGGGGCGGTACGGGCGTCGGAGGGCGGCGGCAACTGGGCATCGCCCTGGGTCAGGTTGTCCGGGGTAGGGGCGAATACCGACGGATCGGGCAGCAAGCCATCGGCGCTCAGGCTGATCCGGCCATGGCGGCCGAGAATCCAGGCCAGGTCCAGGTCGCTGTCGGCGCTGCTATCGCGTACCGCACGGGAAACGAACTGGCCCCTGACCTGGCCGAAGTGGGCATTCAGGGTTTCGCTCTCGATTTCCGGTTCCAGTCCCAGACGCAGATCGCTGCCGTCGGCATCCCAGCCGGACAGCATCAGCTGGCGATCATTGCGTTCCACCACCGGGCCGACGAAGACCACCGGGTCCACGCCGGGCAGCGGTGGGCGGCGGAACGGGTCGAGATCGTCACGCTCCTCGTGGGGGCCGATGGGTTCCCGTGGGGCGGGGATGAAGGGTGCGGCGATATCCAGGTCGATGGTCAATTGCGCCAGATCGGTCGCGCCGGCGCGGTCGCCCACCGTGTAGGTGAAGACGTCCTGCAGTACGCGACCCAGCCCGGCGGCCCGGAGCACTTCGGGATTGGTCAGGTCGATGCTGTAGGTGTAACTGCCGTCAGCATTGATCACCAGGGTGCCGTAGCGACCGGCAATGGGCTGGCCGATCAGGCCCGCCGTGCCGGTGCCGTTCTCCGCACCGCTGCGGATACCCACCACCTGTAGTTGCTCACCGCCGTCCACGTCCGAGTCGTTCGGCAGCACATTGCCGGTGGCCTGGGGCGCCGGGGTCTGGTCGCTGGCGAGGTTGCCGTCGTCCTGGGCGACCGGATTGTCGTTGGCACCCTGGATCAGCAGGTTGAGCCGCGCCTGGGACTGCGCACCTGTCGTGTCGCGCATGGTGTAGGTGAAGGTTTCGTGCAGGGTTTCGCCAGCGGTGCGCAGTGCCTGTACCAACGGGTTGGCGTTATCCAGCACATAGACGTAGCTGCCATCGGCATTCAGGGTCAGCGTGCCGTAGCGGCCCACCAGGACCTGCCCGGCCAGCGCGCTGTTGCCCAGTTCGCTGGTGGCCGAGAGGACCTGCCGGGTTTCACCATTGGCGACGCTGTCCACGTCCTGATCGTTGGTCAGGACGTTGCCGGAGGGGTTGCTGCCAGGAATGGCGTTGCCCACGCCGCCGGCCTCGACCGCCGTGGCGTCGTCATCCTGGGCGACTGGCGTGTCGTTGCGGCCGTCGATGGTGATGCGGAGTTCGGCGGTGTCGGTGGCCAGATGCGTGTCGGCGAGCGTGTAGGTGAAAACATCCACCAGGGTCTGACCGCTGATGCGCAGCGCCTGGACGGCGGCCAGGCTGTTGTCGACCACATAGGTCCAGCTGCCGTCGGCGTTGATCGTCAGGTCGCCGTAGAGGCCGCGCAGCACCGTGCCGACCGTTCCGCTGGTGCCAGTGCCTGCTTCGCTACCGGTGCGAATGGCCGACACCGAGAGCTGCTGCCCTTCGAGGTCCGTGTCGTTGCCGAGCACGTTTCCACTGGGGTTCAGCCCCGGCACAGCATTGTTCAGGCCGCCGGCCTCGATGGCTGCTGCCTCGTCGTCGAAGCCATCCGGGGCATCGTTGCGGCCAATGACGATGATCGACAGTTGCGCCAGGTCGGTGAGTCCGCCCAGGTCGGTCACCTCATAGGTGAAGTGGTCCACCAGGGTGTCCAGCAGGTCGAGGGCGAGCACGTCCGGGTTGGAGATATCGATGGTGTAGTGGTAGCTGCCGTCGGCATTGATGATCAGGGTGCCGTACTGGCCGACCAATACGCTGCCAACGGAGCCGGCGGTACCGCTGCCGTTCTCCGGGCCCGTGCGGATGCCGGTGACGGTGAGTTGGTCGCCCTGGTCCACATCGCTGTCGTTGGGCAGGACGTTACCAGTGGGGTTCAGTACCAGGCCGTCGCCATTGTCGGTGATGGCGATGTTCAGGTCGTCCGCGGCGACCGGGGCATCCCAGGCACCCTGGATGGTGATGGTGATACGGGCGATGCTCAGGGCGCTGGCAGTGTCGCGCATGCGATAGGAGAAGACTTCCCGCAGCGTGTCGCCGGGCTTCAGCGCCTGGACTGCCGCCAGGGCGTTGTTCACCACGTAATGCGACTCGCCATTGGGTTGAACGATCAAGGTACCGTAGAGGCCGTCGATGCTCTGGTTGCCGGTGACCAGGGTGAAGTTCGCGCCTCCCAGTTCGTCGCCGAGGCGGATGCCGATGAGCGTCCTGGTATCGCCGGCGTCGACGTCAGTGTCGTTGGCCATGACGTTGAGGCGCGGGTCGATGCCGACGGTGCCGTTGTGGGTACCGCCAGCCTCCACGGCGATCAGGTCCACGCGAATGGCATGCGGGTTGTCGTTGCGGCCCTGAATGGTGATGGTGAGGGTCGCGGTACTGGTGGCGCCTGCCAGATCGCGGATGGTGTAGGTGAAGGTTTCGGTCAAGGTGTCGCCAATGACGCGTAGGGCCTCCACACGTGGGTCGTCGTTATCGACGAGGTAGGTGTAGCTACCGTCGGCGTTGAGGGTCAGGGTTCCGAAGTCGCCGAGCAGTGCGCTGCCGATGGTGCCGACATCGGTGCCGTGGCGCACACCGACCACGGTGAGCGTCTCGCCATTGAGGTCGACATCGGTGTCGTTGGTCAGGACATTGCCGGTCGGGTCGACCCCGTCCAGGTTGTTGTCGAGGCCACCGGCCTCGACGGCGATGGCGCTGTCGTTGTTCGCCACCGGCGCATCGTTGGCACCCTCGATCGTGATGCTCAGCAGGGCGATGTCGGTGGCGCCGGCGGTGTCGACGACGCTGTAGTTGAAGGTCTCGAGCAGGGTATTGCCGGCGCGCAGGGCCTGCACTGCCGCCAAGGTATTGTCCAGGCGGTAGCTGTAGCTGCCGTCGGCGTTCAGGGTCAGCCAGCCATATTGGCCGCGCAGTTCGGTGCCGAGCGTGCCCGCAGTACCCGCGCCTTCCACGGCACCGGTACGCACCGATCCCACCACCTTGGTTTCGCCGTAGTCGATGGTATCGAGCGCACCGCCATCGACGTCGCTGTCGTTGGCGAGCACGTTGCCAATCGGATCCACACCGGCGCTGCCGTTGTTCACCCCGCCGGCTTCGACGGCCGTGGCGGTGTCGTCGGTCGCCAGCGGATTGTCGTTGCGGCCGAGGATGAGGATCACCAGTTGCGCCGACTCGGGGGCTTCCTGGCCATCGGAAATGGCGTAGGTAAAGCGCTCGATGAGGAAGTCGGAGAGCTGGCGCAGGGCCTCCACCTCGGGATGGGTGTTGTTGAGGACGTAGCTGTAGGTGCCGTCGGCATTCAGCGTCAGGGTGCCGTACTGGCCGGCGAAGGCCTGGCCGATGGTGCCGGTGGTTCCCAGTTCGTCATTGCTGACGGAGACCACCGTGATCGGATCGCCGTCCGGATCGACGTCGAACAGCAGGGCATCGCCCGTGGGGTCGAGGCCCGCCTGGCCGTTGGCCACGCCGCCGCGTTCGACGGCGATGTTGAAATGGTTCTGGGCAATGGGCGGGTCGTTGACCCCGCGGACGGTGATCACCAGTTGCGCCAGATCGGTGAAGCCGTTGGTGTCGGTGATCTGGTAGGTGAAGGTCTCGGTCAGGGTCTGGCCGGCTTGCAACGCCTGCACGGTCGGGTTGGCGCTGTCCACGTCATAGGTGAAGGATCCGTCGGCACCGATGCGCAGCAGGCCGAAGTTGCCCAGCAGCAGGGTGGCGCCAGTTGTACTGGTAGAACCGGCAGCCACTCCGATCAGGACACCGCCTGCCGTTTCAAGGCCCGTGCGCACGCCATTGACCTGGAGAAGGGTATTGGGCCGGTCGGCCGCATCGACGTCGTTGTCCACGCCATTGCCGCCTGGCTGGGTGACAGGGCCGGGGCGGCTGGGGAAGCGGATGACATTGCCGCTGGGGTTGCTTTCACCGATGGCGGTGGGGCCGGAGCCGGCCTGGGCGACGGCCTGGTCATCGCTGGCCAGGGGGTTGTCGTAGTTGCCGCGAATGGTGATGCGCAACTCGGCCAGGTCGTTCAAGCCTGCTGTATCGGTGACCTGGTAGCTGAAGAACTCGGTCAACGTGTCGTTCGGCCCCAGCCGCTGCACGGCGGTGGCGTTCTCGTTGAGCACATAGGTGTAGGTGCCATCGGAGGCGATGTTCAGCGTGCCGTAGGTGCCGATGACGTTCACGCTGCCGCCGGCAGGAACGATGAACAGCAAGCCCGGCGCGAGCTCACGCAGGGCGCGCGCGCCGCTGACCCGCTTGGTTTCGCCGTAGTCGATCGGGTCCGCCGGGTTCTCGCCGCCGTCTACATCCAGGTCGTTGTCCAGCACATTGCCGGTGGCGTTGGCGCCGGGAACCGGGAAGCCGGCTGGCGGGGTGTCGCCGGGGTTGCCGACGTCGGTGTTGTTGACGCCGCCTTTCTCGATGGCGGTGCCCTCGTCATTGACGCCCACCGGGGTGTCGTTGGCGCCCTGAATGACCACCGAGAGCGTGGCTGAGGATTGCAGCGGCGGCCCGCCCAGGCCGATGTCCGAGATGACGTAGCTGAAGGTCTCGTTCAACTGGTCGCCCGCCTGACGAAGTGCCTGCACCTCGGGATTGGCGTTGTCGACGATGTACTGGTAGGCGCCGTTGGACTGGACCACCAGTTTGCCGTAGCGGCCCAGGACTTCCACCGAGCCGAGCAGGGGAACCGAGACCGGTACGCCGAGTGGCGAGGTGACCGAAACGACGCGGATCTGGTCGCCATTGGTGGCGATATCGATGTCGGTATCGTTCTCCAGCAGGTTGTCGCGCGGGTCGATACCCGGCAGACGGTTGAACGTACCACCGGCTTCCACCGCCGTGGCGTTGTCATTCACCGCAATGGGGGCGTCGTTCACCGGGTCGAGGCGGATCACCAGGAAGTCGTCGTCGGTGCGTGCGTCCGCCAGTTCGCCGGGAATGCCGTTGCCGTTGAAATCGCCATAGTTGCCCAGGTCGTTGCTCACGACCTGGAGGAAATCGACCCCGTTGAAGTTGAGGTTGCCCAGGTAGCTGAGTCCTGCGAGGGCGGCGTTGATGTCGGCGATCCGGCCCACCAGCACCAGGTTTGCCGTCCCGGCACCCGTGACCGTCACGCCGGTGGTCGGACCGGTGAGGGTCAGCGTGCCGCGAAGTACGTTGAGGTTGACCTGAATGGCGCGGCTGGCGACGACCGGGTCACGCTCGGCATCGATGTCGCTGACGCTGATACCGGGAATCGCCAGGGGTGTGTCTTCGAGTCCCGGCTGGAAGCCGGGGAGGGTGTTCACCGGGGCATCGTTGAGTTCGACATAGCCGGAGTTGGCTTGTCGCGCCACGCCCTCACCGAGGATCACCTGGACCTGGCCGAGGGTGCCGCCATCGGTGTCGATGCGAACCCGCAGTTCGCCGAACTGGGCAATGCTGTTCACCGTAGTGGGCGCGTCGATGCGGAACAGGCCGCTGGGCAGTACCCCGAAGGAGAAGCGGCCATTGGCGTCGGTGGTCGTGGTGAAGGTCTTGTCGTCGCCATTGCCGAGCACGCCGTCCTTGCCGGACCAGATCAGATTGATGGTCTGGTTGGCGATGGCCAGCTCATAGGCCGGTGTGCCGGGAATCGGGTCAGGGTCCGGTGTGGCGTCGTTCGGTGCGGTGGCAGCGGTGCCTGTGTCATTCCACAGGGTGCCGCTGATGATCCCGAGCCCGGCGCCTTCGCGAAGTACGTAGTTGTTCAGGGTCGTGCCGTCCGGACCGGGGCCGTCCGCGCCGGTACGTTCGCCCGCGGCGGTGCCGACGGCACCGACGGCCGTGCCGCCCCAACTGGTGAAGGTTTCCGGCAGGCTGCTCCAGCTCAGGGTGGCATCGGTGCTGGCGATGGTTGCGCTGTTCGGTACCTGGACGCTGTACACCACACTGACGCTGGTGCCCGGGTCGATCCGCGCGATGTCCACCGTTACACCGCCTGTGGTGCTGAAACTGACGCCAGCCGGCAGGTTTCCCGGACCGTAGGTGTTGGCGCCGATGGTGATGCTGAGCAGGCTGTAGTTGCTGCCGGTGGGGAAACCGTCGGTCAGGTGCACGTCATAGGCCGGCAGGCCGCCATTGGCGGTGAAGCCGACCGTGACGGTGGCGGTCCCGAGGGGGCCGCCGGGGTTCGCGTTGAAGTCGGTGACGGTCTTGTTCAGGGCAGCGAAGCCGGGCTCGACGATGCGCTCGAACAGGGTGTCACTGGTGGTGCGGACAATGCCGTTTACGCGGTCATGCACCGTGACGCCAAGCTGCTTGGCGCTCTGGTTGCCGAGGCTGTTGTCCACCCGCGCGTTGAATTCGAAGACAACGCCTTCGAGGTCGTCGTCGTTGTTGTCATTGCCGGTGCCGAAGGGGCCGTTGGTGAGATTGCCCAGGTTGAGGGTCACCACCTGCCTGCCATTGGCGTCGGTGTCGAGCACCACGTAAATCGGGTTGATCACGCCGGTAGGGGCTGCGCCGGACAGGTCGGGCGTAATCAGTTGGGCTTGCGGGCTGTCTTCGTTGCCGATGATCTGCAAGGTACCGCCGATGATCAGGTCCCCCAGGCTGGTGACCAGCCCGCCATCGGAAATGAAGCCGATGCGCAGGGTGCTGAGGTCATCCACCGTCAGGCCGTCGTCCAGCGTGATGATCAACTGGTAATTGGGGTTGCTGCCCTCGGGAACCAGTACGGTGGCGCGGTAGCGGATGATCTCGCCGATACTCACGTTTTCCACGAGCGCATCGGTCGGGTTGGGCGCGGCCGTATCGGAGAGGCCGCCAACCCGCGAGAAGCGGATGGCCTGGGCCACCGGGATGATCAGGGCATTGCTGCGCTGGTAATCGTTCAGGACGCCGGTATTGAGCAGGCCGTCGAGGCCGGTGCGTTCGCCGGCAGGGTCGGTGGCGCCGTTGATATTGCTGCCGTCGACGCTGCTCCAGCGGACGTTGGCGAGGTTGTCGAATTCGGCCACGGACGCGCCGGTGGCGTTCACCACGCCGGTCACGCGGATGACGAGGGTGCCGCCCTTGGCGATGTCGACATTGCCAGTGTTGATCAGGAACCGACCGTTCGGATCGAGGACGAAACTGCCGCTGATATCGGTACTGACCCCGCCGGCGGTATAGGTCGCGCTGACCAGGGCGAGCTGATCCATCTCGGTGGGCAGCTGGCTGGAGAAGGCGATGTCGAAGGCATCGAAGTCACTGCCGGCGTTGCCGTTGGCAATGGTGATGCTGAAGTCGACGCGGTCGCCTTCATCAAAACCCAGGCCAGGCGTGGTGATCAGTTGCTGGCTGAGTTGCAGGGTCGGTTCCTGGAGGGTGATCGCCGGTTTGGTACCGGTCAGGTTCACATCGCGATTCTGCGGCACGCTGCCGTTGGGGGTGTCGCCATCCGGATCGCTGTAGCTCAAGCGCGCGTCGTTCTGGCGCACGCCGCCGGCCTGGTTGCCGATGACGTTGCTGGCCACCAGGCGCACGCGGATCACGAAGCTGTTGTTGCCGACGTTGTTGTCACCGGCGGCACCGGAGGCCGTGAAGGTGAAGCGCGCATCGGCGCCGTCGGCACCCAGGGTGCCGGTGGGGGCGGTGAGGCTGCCGAGGGTGACCGAGCCGGCGAAGTTAGCGGTCAATGCGCCGCCAGCGGTGGTGATCAGTTGATAGCCCAGGTTGCCGTTGAAAGCGGTATCCAGGCGCAGGCCGGGCGGGATCAGGTCGTCGATACGCAGGTTCTGGGTAGAGCCCTCGGGCAGGGTGATGATGATGTCGTAGAGCATGCTTTCGCCGACCACCAGGTTCGCACCGGTGGTGTGAGCGGCGCTGGAGTCGCCGTTGTCCAGGCTGCCGCCGGCGAAGCCCTTGCTGATTACCGGCGCCGCGACCTGCTGGCTGGCAAGGTCGGAAAGCGGCACGGGCACGAAGTTCTGCCCGCCCTCGGCACTGGCGTAGTGGGTCAGCTCGGCGGTGGTCTGCAGGGTGGCGTTGGCGCCTATGGTTGCCGCGACCTGCACGTCGTAGGTAATCACTACCAGGTTGGCGCCGCTGTTGTCGGCAGCCGTACCCGGTCGGCCGGCCAGCAGGGCGCCAACGCCGGGACCATCGATGAAGGTGATGGTGTTGGCGAGGTTGTCCACGGTGAAGTGGGTGCCCGCTACCAGCTGGGTGCCGTCGCCGCGATAGATCAGCAGGTTGGCGCTGGACAGGTTGCCGCCGACGAAGGACAGGCCTGGCGGCAGGGTGATGCGGGTGCTGACGTCATAGGCGGTACCGCCGCCACGGTTCTCGATGGCGGTGGCCAGGCGCAGGCGGTCGCTCGCGTCGATACCGGTGACATTGCCATTCACCGCGAGGATGTCGGTGATGCTGCCGCTGAAAGGCACGCCGGTAGTGCCGGGCGCATTCCAGTTGCCGGTGGTGCCAGTCACGGTGCCGTGGCTGGTGGACACCACGCCGTGGCTCATGCTGAGCACGGGCTCGGCCACCGAGGCGATCAGGGTCACGTCGTCAGTGGTGAGCAGGACGCTCTTGTCCAGGGTGCGGGTCTGGCTGGATTCGCCCAGCACGTTGAAGGCGCGCTGGTCGGCGAAGGGCTGGTCGCTGACGGTGAGGGTGAAATCGATGGCGATCCGGCTGCCCGTGATGCCCGGGTTCACATAGTCGGCGAAGGTGAATACCAGCGAGTTGCCGGGGCCGATGGTCACCGATGTGGGGCTGTTCGGGTTGGTGTTGCCGGTGGCCAGGCGCCAGATGGTATTAGGGTCGATCCCGGTCAGGTCGAACAGCGGCAGCGGCAGGTAAGCGGTGAGTTTGAAGTTCTCGTAGTCGCCGGTGACCAGGTCGTAGCTCAGGCGGAAGGTGACCGAGTCGCCGGGCCGTAGCTCGGTGCCCGGCGCCGGGGCGCCACCACCGTTGAGGTCGGCCAGGTCGATCTGCACCTGGCTGGTGGGAATGGTACTGACGGTGTTGGAAACATCGCTTTCGTCGAAGCCACTGAGGTTGTTCGGGTCGAAGAGGACGGTGGCGGTCAACATGGCGTTGTTGCCGAACGAGTCGCCTTCGTTGATTTCGCTGTGCGGCGCGCCGGCAGGCGGGGTGTAACTTTGCGCCACCCGCGCCTGGTAGGCGAGCACCGCCAGGGTGGCGCCCTGCAACACGTCATCGAAGGCCAGGTCGCCGTTGAGCCACTGGCGGAAGCCGAACGCATTGGCCAGGGACGCGCCGATATTGAAGACGATGGACGTACTGCCATCGGCGTTGACGATGCTTTGGGAAAGCAGCGCGATGGTCTGGGTAGTCCCGTTCTGACTAATGGTCAGGGTGGCGGTACCCGGAATCAGGCTCTGGCCGTCGCCGAGGCTGTCGACGACCGCAAAGCCGCCGACACCCAGAAAGGTCCTGCCGAAGGCGAAATAGTCGGAGAGGGCGATGTTCAGTCGGTAGTCCAGGACATCACCCGGGCTGAGGCCGGTGGCGCCGACATCGGTACGTACGCTGACCTGCTTCTCCAGGGTGATGGACTTGGCGACGAAGCTGACGTCATCGCCGGTTCCGTCGAAGGCGATCTGGCCGTTGGTGGCGTCACGGGGATCGAGGGGGACCCAGTTGCCGGCTGCAGTCGGTCCGTCGAAGGTGATGGTGACGTCGTCGCCGGTGGCAGCGTTGAGTACGGGCACGCCATTGGCGTCGTCGTCCGGGACGAAGAACTGCACGCTGGTGGTGGTCGGCGCGTTCAGGGTCGGATAGCGGACAGTGAATTCGCTGATGTACAGGTCATTGCTGAGGTCGCCGTCGCTGTTCTGCGCCAGGATGCGCTGGATAAAGGTGGGGTCGGTGACGGTGCTGCCGTTGTGGAAGGTGATCGAGGTGATGATGCCGCCGCCACCAGGCGTAATGGCGGTCACGATGACGTTGTCCGGCACCGGCTGGGTCAGCACCACATCGGTCAGGGTCTGGGCATCGGCCGGAGTGATGGTGACGTCCAGTTCGCGGCCGTAGTTGGGGCCGGTTGCGGTTTCGCCTTCGGGGGTGGTGATGACCTGATCGAAGGTGATCACCGTCGGGTGCACCACGTAGCTGTCAGCGTTGGCGGACGGCTCCAGGATGCTGGGGTCGGTCGCCGGGTTGTTCAGGGAGTCGTTGCCGTACTGGAAGCCACTGCGCGCGCGGATGGTCAGGTCCGGCGTCGAGCCGGAGAAGGAGAAATCAGTATCTGCCAGGTCGCTCAATGCGGCCGTCACTTGCACGGTGATGGGCGGCTGGCCCAGGGTGACGCTGGCGAACGGCAGTTCGACCACCACCAACTGGTCGCCCGCGCGCATGCCGAAATCGGCCGCATTGATGATCACCGGCTTGCCGTCGGTACCCACTGCCAGCGGGTGGCTGGCCTGGCCGTTGGCGTCGAAGGTCAGGACATGGGTGGTGAGGTTCTGCCCGAGATAGCTGGCGGTGACGAAGGTGATGCCATCGTCGATCTCGGCGCCTGCACCGTCCTTGCCGGTCGCAGGGAAGAACAGGTCAATGAAGGGCGCATAGCCGGTATCGGTGGTGATGTTGGTGAAGGTGACGTCGAAGTTGAAGGTGTTTCCCAGCAGCACATCGGCGCCACCGGAGAGGGTCGTGGTCGGCCCGGCCGCCAGCAGCCGGTCGTAGCCGGCGGTGGCTGCGGCAGCAAGGGCGATGGGCTTGTCGACGTCGCCGCTGGTGACTTCCAGGTCCCAGTCGCCACCTGCGCGGGCACTGCCGGTGTCATCGCTGGAGGCGGCGACGTCGGCGCCGGTCCAGCGCGCCAGTTCGTTGATCAGGGTTCGCCCCGCGCTGCCGTCCCCAACCTTGCAGCCGTAGAGCTGGATATCGGCGCCTTCGCTGAGCGACTGGCTCCACTGGCTGAGGGGCTCGGCGAAATGGCCGATGTTGTCGGCACTCAGGGTGGTCTTGCCGAGGGTGAACTCGCCGGCAGCGCCATGGGAAAGGATCTGGATGGAGTCCACCTGGCCGAGCTGGGCCAGTGCAGCGGAAATGGCGGCCAGACCATCCTGATCGGCTTCCACCACCAATACTTCGACATTGCCGGGCAGTTGCGCCGTCAGCTTCTCGCGGCCGTCAATGCGGCTGTCCAGCACCAGCAGGTGACGGGTGGCAGAGGGCTGCTGGCCGGGTTCGCTGCGGGCGTCGGTGGGCGTGGTGTGATCAGCCGCCGGCTTGCTGGCGTCACCGCCGTCCTGCTGCTGGTCCACGGCGGTGGCGGCTGCGCCGTCGAACAGGATGCGTGGTTCCAGGGCCAGGGCGCGGCGCTGAGGTCTGAATACGGGCGGCACGGGGCTGCCGGGCTTGGTATCAATATCCATATGTTCACCAAGAGACCTGCCTGCATGGGCAGGCCTGCAACGTTTGAGATTCAGTACCGAGAAAACACCCTGCGCCCCCCTCGGGTGCACGGTGCCGATGCAACCTGTGCTGGATGCTGCGGCGCAATGAGCCTGCTCTGTCGGGTCATCTCAATGACCCAGGTGGAGGCGAGTTCTTCTTTTGCGGCAGAGTCCTGAAAATCGATTTGTCAGGCAGAAGTCCGTTTTCTGTCAGAAATTTCTCACGTGAGCCTACACAAAAAATTCCGAAACGCCAGTCCATCCGTCCGTCGTAGAAAGGGGGAAATCCAGCTGCGGCGCTACTTCCGAGGCGAATTCGTGATGCGGTTGGCGGTTGTCTACGCAAGGTTGGTTCGTGACGGAATCCCGATTGGATTTCACGAACTGGACTAGGCTGCAACTCGCCGGGCCAGGAATTGGGGGTGCCTGGCGCACAACGAGAACGGGCTGGAGCGTTACATGGACAAAAGGATCAGTTGGTGGGGAGCCACGATCTTCTGGATTCTCGCAATGGCATTTTCCGTCATCGCACAGGCAGCCGAGGAAGCGGCGATCACCGTGGCGGAACCCGCCGAACTGAAGATCGCCAACCGCAGCATCTTCGTCTTTCGCGCCACGCTCCTGGGTGAATCACCCGCGGCACGTGCCAGCCGCGCCGGCGCGGTGATCCGCGAAGTGCTCGACGGCACCGAGGAGGCCGAGGTCAGACTCGACAGCATCCAGCAAAGCTATATGGTCCTGTTGGGCGACCGGCGCGCTTTCATCGTCTCGCCGAACGACCTGGATGCCGGTGAAACTTCAGTGCGTGAGGACGCCGAAGTGGCGGCGCAAAAGCTGCGCCAGGTGGTCGCGGAATCGGCGGAGGCTCGCAGCCTGCACTTCCTGCTGACGGCTGGCGGATTCTCCGCCGCAGCGACGCTGCTCTATATCGGACTGCTGAAGCTGCTCGGCTGGGCGCGTCGCAGGGCGCTGTCCTGGCTGCCGAGACACATGCGCCGGCACACGAGTGCATTGAGGATCGGCGAGACGCAGCTGGTGGATAGCAGCAATCTGTTTCCCGTGGTCCGGCGCCTGTTGGCACTGGTGTTCTGGTCAGTGGTGCTGTTGCTCACCTATGAATGGCTGAGCTTCGTGCTGCAGCGATTCCCCTATACACGGCCCTGGGGTGAAAGCCTCAACCAGTATCTGCTGGACCTCGTGCACTACATGCTGGATGCCATCGTCCGCGCGATCCCGGGACTGGTCATCGCGCTGCTGATCTTCTTCATCGCCCGGGGCATCAGTGCCTTCAGCAAACGGCTGCTGGAGCGCCTTTCGCGGCCGGGCACCATCAGCTGGCTCAATCACGAGACACTGCAACCCACCACGCGCCTGACTTCCCTGGCCATCTGGCTGTTCGCCCTGGCCATGGCCTATCCCTACCTGCCCGGGGCGGGGACCGAGGCATTCAAGGGGTTGTCGGTGCTGATCGGCCTGATGATTTCCCTGGGCGCCTCCAGCGTAGTGGGGCAGGCGGCCGCGGGGCTGATCCTCACCTACACCCGCACCCTGCGCCCAGGTGAATACGTCCGCATTGGCGATAACGAGGGCACCGTCACCGAGTTGGGGATGTTCACCACCAGCATCCGCACCGGCCTCGGCGAGGTGCTGACCATTCCCAACTCGATGATCACCGGCTCGGTCACCCGCAATTACTCACGCGTCGTGCAGGGCCAGGGCTACGTGGTGGATACCACGGTGACCATCGGCTACGACACGCCCTGGCGCCAGGTGGAGGCCATGCTGCTGGAAGCTGCGCGGCGCACGCCTGGCATCCTCCAGAGACCGCTGCCACAGGTATTCCAGACTGCGCTGTCAGACTTTTACCCGGAGTACCGGCTGGTGGCCCAGGCGGTGCCAAGCGAGCCACGCCCGCGTGCCGAGCTGCTGACCATGCTGCACGCCAATATCCAGGACGTGTTCAACGAGTACGGCGTGCAGATCATGTCGCCGCACTACCTGGGCGACCCCGCGCAGGAAAAATGGGTCCCGAAAGAGCGCTGGTACACCGCGCCGGCCAGGGAAGCCTCTGATGAGGAAGGGGGGCATTCGGGCACGATGCGGGGTGTTCCAAGCCGGGAATAGCCCTCTCGCCCATAAGATCGAATTTGAAAGAAACGGGGGTCTCGCCTAAACCTTCTGGACGTTTACGTGTCGTTCAGTGTGGAATTCGTACGTGCCGTCACGTGGCTAGCTGTTCAATAACCAAGGAATGAAAAACATGACGAACAAACTGATTGGCAAGGCCATTATCTTCGGACTTCTCAGCACTGCTGGCGTCGCGGCATACGCGGATCAGGCCGGGGGCGGCGGATGCGGTTGGGGGAACATGGTGTTCGAAGGTCAGCGCGGCCTGGTTCCGCACCTGCTGGCCACTACCACCAATGGCACCTCGGGTAACGCTACCTTTGGCCTGACCTCCGGCACCAACGGTTGCGATTCCAGCGTGAAACTGGGCTATGGCGGCCGTTCCCTGTTCGCCATGAACGGCATGCTCGACAACATCGCCGAAGACATGGCGCAAGGGCAGGGCGAAGCGCTGGATGCCTACGCCACGCTGCTCGGCGTAGAACAGGCTGACCGCGCCCACTTCGCGAAAGTCACCCAGGCCAACTTCTCCACCATCTTCGCCAGCCCCGAGGCCACCGGCGAAGAGGTACTCGCCGCAACCCTCGACGTGATGAGCCGCGACCAGCAACTGGCCCGTTACGCCAAGCTGCCGAGCTGATACCTCGCACAAACCAAAATGCCCTCTTCGGAGGGCATTTTTGTGGGCGGCTGTGCAACTGTAGGAGCGAGCTTTGCTCGCGAACCAATCGTAGCCCGCTTTCGGCTCCGCAAACGTTGGGCCTCGTTCCTCGGACCAACCTACGGCGGGACTGCGTCCCGCTTGGCGAATTAATTCGCCCCCACAGGTAGATTGGTCAGAGCGAAGCGAAGCCCAACAGCGACTGTGCCAGCGCTTCAGAACCGCCAGGTCGCGCCGCCGCCGATGATGTGCAGCGAGGTGTTGTCATAGCTGCCGGACAGGCTGGTGCCCGAGCGCTGCTTGGTCTGTTCCACGTCCATGTCGCCCAGCCAGACCAGGGTGTAGGCCATGTGCAGGTCGAGTCCTTCGTCGACCTGGTAGTTCACACCCGCGGCCAGGCGCCAGGTTTCGGCCATGGGGTTGTCCACGGTGCGGTCTTCGTCGTCCACCGCGGAGCTGTCGTAGCCAACGCCCATGCTCCAGCGCAGCTTATCGGTGGCCTGGTACTGGGCGCCCACCGAGGCGTGCCAGGTGTCCTTGTACTCGCGGTCCACGCTTCGGCTGGTGCCGAAGTTGTCGGCGTCCACTTCGACACCGATATTCCCGAACTCGCTCCAGTCCTGCCAGCCGAGGCTGGCCAACAGCTTCCATTGCGTATCCAGGTCGTGGGCGATGCTCAATACCGCGGTTTGCGGCACTTCCATATCGATGTCGAGGCTGTCCACGTTGAGCTGCCGCAACGCCAGGTTCAGCAGGGGGTTGCTGATGTCGTCGACGCTGGGACGGTCGGAGAACTCCAGGTCCACCTTGCTGGTGTAGGCGAGGCCGACATGGGTGCGCTCATTCACCCGATACAGGAGGCCGATGTTGAAGCCCACGCCGAAGTCGGTGTCCTTGTATTCGAGTTGGCCATCCGGGCGGTCGACCAGGCCGAGCAGGTTGTTGTTGATCGCCACTTCGGTGCGGTAGTAGCCGTACATCATGCGCGGTCCGAACCCGATGGAGAGGTCGTCGTTGATCTTGTAGGCGTAGGTCGGTTGCAGCGACACACCGATAATGGCTGCCTCCTGGGTGAAGTAGCGCCCAGCCCAATCGTCGTCGTAGTCCAGCGCGAGGCCGAAGTTGCCGTACATGCCGAAGCCGATGGCCGCCTGGTCGTTGATCTGGTGGCTGACGAACAGGCTCGAACCCGGCAGGTACTGCAGCGAATTGCCGCCTTCGTTGCCATCGAACAGGTTGCCGGCATCACGGGAGAACTGGATGTCGCCCAGGATCACCTGGGCGTTCGCGCTTATCTGGGTGCCGGGAAGTTCGGTAAGGCCCGCGGGGTTGTTCATCAGCACGCTGGGGTCGGTGGCCAGCGCCGCGGCGCCCGCATTGGCCAGGCCCGCGCCTTCCTGGCCGGCCTCGTAGATCATGATGCCGCCCGCCCAGCTCGTCGCTGACAGCATCCAGACTGCTGACGCCAGAGCGGTAAGTCCGATGGGGCGCGTGGCTGTGGAGCAGGTGCTGAACATGGCGCGTCCTCTGCAGTAGGGCTGTTCGTTCTCCAGCCTAGATGCTCGTCTCTCCAGCGCAACCTGACTTGGTACGCACTTGTAGGAGCGAGGGGGACGCCGAGTTCTTGCTCGCGAAAGGTCGGGCTCAGTGGGTTCGCGAGCAAGCTCGCTCCTACACAAAAGCCCCTACGAGCTTGCTGGCGCATGAACGACTTGCGTCTAGAGTTACCAGACCGCAGTTCACGAATGCGTCCGGTATAGGCGATTCAGGCCCGAGCAGGGCTTGTCGACAGTGCGCCCCTCCACGCAAGCGTCGATGGTCAACTTTCTGAACCAGGCTAAGTCAGGGAATGGATCAGTGACGACACGCGAGCAGATTGCAGAACTGGAAGCCAGTGTTTCCGAACGGGTGTTGGGGCAGGGGCCGGTCATCCGCCACGTGCTGCTGGGACTGTTGGCCAACGGCCATGTACTGCTGGAAAGCCTGCCGGGCCTGGCCAAGACCCGCACCGTCAAGGCACTGGCCACCCATCTGGAGGCGCAGATGCGCCGCATCCAGTTCACCCCGGACCTGCTGCCGTCGGACATCACCGGCGGCGAGATCCTCCAGCAGACCGCCGAGGGCAACCAGATCAAGTTCCAGCCGGGTCCACTCTTCGGCAACGTGATCCTCGCTGACGAAATCAACCGCGCCCCCGCCAAGGTCCAGGCCGCGCTGCTGGAAGCCATGGAGGAACGGCAGATCACCGTCGCAGGCCAGAGCTACCCGATGCCGGGCCTGTTCATGGTGCTGGCGACGCAGAACCCCATCGAGCAGGAAGGCACCTACCCGCTGCCGGAAGCGCAGATGGACCGCTTTCTGATGAAGCTGCAATTGGACTACCCCAAAGTCGAGGACGAGACGCAGGTCCTGCGCCTGGTGCGCAATGAGGAACAGGCTGCGCCGGGCACGCGCCAGGAGCCGGTGCGCCTGCCCCAGGAGGTGGTATTCGCGGCGCGGCGGGAAATGGCCGGCGTGCACGTCTCGGAAGCCATCGATCGCTACGTGATGGATCTGATCAATGCGACGCGCCACCCGACCCACTACGACGAGGACCTGGGCCGCTGGATCAAGATCGGCGCCAGCCCCCGGGGCGGCATCAGCCTGGACCGTGTATCACGCGCCCACGCCTGGCTGGCGGGCAACGCGTTCGTTTCGCCGGACGATGTGCGCGCCGTGCTGCACCCGGTCTTGCGCCACCGCCTGCAGCTTTCCTACGACGCCATCGCCGATGGCGTGAGCGCGGACCAGGTCCTGGACCGCCTGCTGGACAAGGTGGCGATCCCAGCCTGAGTGAACCCATGGCCATGCAACAGACTGCTTCGGACGGCTTCGTCTACGTCTCGCTCGCCCAGATGATGGCGCTGGAGCATCGTGTCCGCGGGCTCAGCTTCCTCGCCCGTCAACCGTTGTCGAGCATCCTCTCCGGCAACCACGCCTCGCGCCTGCGCGGGCGCGGGCTGAGCTTCGACGAGTTGCGCCACTACATTCCCGGCGACGACCTGCGGCACCTCGACTGGCGCGCCTCATTGCGCTTCGGCAAACCCTTCGTGCGGACCTATACCGAGGAGCGCGACCGGCCGACGCTACTGCTGGTGGACCAGCGCATGAATATGTATTTCGGCTCCCGCCGCTACTTCAAGTCGGTGACGGCGGCGGAGCTGGCAGCCCTGTCCGCCTGGATGGCCTTCCACGCCGGCGACCGCGTGGGTGGCCTGGTGTTCGACGACCGGAGGGTGGAGCACATCCGTCCGTTGCGCAGCCGTAACCGCATCGAGGCCCTGTGTGCGGCGGTGGCCAGGGCCAATCACAACCTGCGTGTCGACAAGCCCGACAGCGAGAGCAACCACCAGCTCGACCAGGTACTGCGCAGTTGCATCGAAGCGGCGGGTCACGACCACCTGATATGTATCATCAGCGACTTCGCGGGTGTCACGGCGCAGACGCTGCAACTGCTGCGTCAGCTCAACGCTCACAACGATGTGATCGCCATGCAGGTCTACGATCCCATTGCGCTGAACGTGCCCACCAAGGGGCGGATCACCGTCACCCAGGGCGAATTGCAGGTGCAGTTGGAGGTGGAGCGTCGCCAGGTCCAGCGCCCCCTGGGCGAGTTCCTCGCCGGGCGCTTGCGGGAGGTGGCCGAACTGCTGCGTCGTAGCCACGTGCCAATGATGATGATCAGCACCGGCGAGGACACCCTCGACCAGGTGCGCCGCGAACTGGGCCGGCTGACGGGAATGGCGCGATGAGTACCACCGCCGCGCCGAGCATCGATCAGCTCAAGGAGCTGGCCCTGCCAGTGCCCCCCTATAGCTACTTGCCCCAGACCTGGGGCTGGGTGGTGCTGTTGCTGGTGGTGCTCGCCGTTGCCCTGGTGTGCGGCCTCCAGATCCGGCGGCGCTGGCAACGTGAACGCTACCGACGGGAAGCGCTGGTGCGCCTGGATACCCTGGTGGGCGAGCTGGATGACCATGAACGGCGCCTTGCGGCCATGCGCGAGCTGCCGGAGCTGCTCAAGCGTGTCGCGCTGTCCATGCCCGGTGCGCCATCTGTGGCGCGTCTGGGAGGACAGGAATGGCAGCGATTCCTTGCCGAACGCGCCCCGGAGCCTTTGCCTGAAGGCTATGCCGCCGGCCTGTTTGTCGTCGCTTACGCGCCGGATGCACGGCTCCTGGCCATCCCCGATGCCAATGTGCGTTCGCTGTTCGCCACGACCCGGCACTGGATAAAGGCCCACCATGTGGCAGTTTGATTATCCCGGGGTGCTCTTCCTGCTACCGCTGCCGTGGTTGGCGTGGCGCTATCTGGGTGAATACCGCGAAGCCCAGATTGCCTTGCAGGTACCGTTCTTTTCGGCCATGAGCCGGGCGGTCGGCCAGGTGCCGGGGGCTGGCGGGAGGCGGGGAGGGCGCTGGCAGATACTGCTCAACCTCCTGGCCTGGTTCCTGCTCGTAGCGGCCTGCGCGCGACCGGTGTTAGTCGAGAAGGCCATTCAGCACGAGCAGCCGATTCGCGACCTGATGCTCGCCATCGATATCTCCCAGTCCATGGAAACTACCGATTACACCGATGCCAGCGGCCGCCAGGTGGACCGCCTGACTGCGGTGAAAGGTGTCGTGCGGGAATTCATCGAACGGCGCAAGGACGATCGCATCGGCCTGATCGTGTTCGGCACCGGCGCCTACCCGCAGGCACCGCTCACGCTCGACCACGCCAGCCTGCGGGTGCTGCTGGATGAGGTCGGAATCGGCATGGCGGGGCCGAACACCGCCCTGGGCGATGCCATCGGATTGACCATCAAGCTGCTGGAATCCACGAAGGAGCAGGAAAAGGTGCTGATCCTGCTCACCGACGGCAATGACACGGGCAGTGCGATCACGCCCGCCCATGCGGCGAGGATGGCGAAGGAGCGCGGGATCGTCGTGCACACCATTGGCATCGGCGACCCTGAGGCCACCGGCGATGCCAAGGTGGACCTGCAGACGCTCAAGGACATCGCCGGGACCACGGGCGGGCGCTTTTTCCGGGCGGATGATCGCAGCGCACTGCAAGAGGTGTACGCGACCCTCGACCGGCTCACGCCCCACAAGGTGAGGACCTTCAGCCACCAGCCCAAACGGGACCTGTTCTGGTGGCCGCTGGGCGCGGCGCTCCTGTTGCTGGCGGGCTGCCATCTGATCGCGGCGCTGTACGGCCGGGTTTCCCCGGGCGCTGGTGCGGACGAAGGTGGAGCAATGAGATGACCATTGACCTCAGTGCCTTCCATTTCCTGCGGCCCCTCTGGTTGTTGCTGATACTCCCGGGCGTACTGCTGCCGGTACTCTGGCTGCGCCGGCACGACTTCAGGCGCCAGCTCGACGGTGTCATCGCGCCGCACCTGATGGAACGGCTGCTCGTTACTCCGGAAGATCAGCAACGCCTGCGCCCGGTCTACTTGCTTGGGGCTCTATTGGCACTCGGCGGCCTGGCCGCAGCGGGGCCGACCTGGGAACAGGACGCCCCGGATTTCCTCGACAACCGGGCGCCGCTGATTCTTGCGGTCGACCTCTCGCCCTCCATGGATGCCGATGATGTGCCGCCAACGCGGCTGGCTGCGGCCAAGCACAAGCTCCATGACCTGATCCAGCGCCGCGCCGGCGCCCGCACCTCGCTGATCGCCTACGCTGGCGGGGCGCACCTGGTGCTACCCGCAACCGAGGACCCAGCGCTACTGGATACCTTCGTCGCGGCGCTGGCCACCGACCTGATGTCGCAACCGGGCAAGGATGTGTTGGGTGTGATCGAGCAAGCGCGCAAGATTCTCGATGCGGAAAAGGCGCCCGGTACCCTGGTGCTGGTGACCGACGGAGCCGACGCCCGTCAGTTCGAGGCAATCGGCAAGAGCCTGGCGGGCGGCGACCTGCAGGTGCTCATCCTTGCCGTCGGGAGTCGGGATGATGGCCTGGTACGGGATGCTCGCGGCCAGCCGATAGTTGCCGCTGACGGCCGGCCGGTGGATGCACGCTTCGATGAGGAAGGGCTGAAACGCCTGGCCAACGCAGCCAATGCGCCCCTGGGCAGCCTGACCCTGAACGATGACGACCTCGACTGGATCGAGCTGCATGCCCAGCAACATTTCCAGGCGGTGCAAGGCGACGACCGGCAAGTGCACTGGAAAGATGCCGGCTACTGGCTGTGCTGGCCGCTGGCGCTGATCGCCCTGTGCTGCGTGCGGCGCGGCTGGCAGGTGCACTGGCTGGGCGGGCTGCTGCTTGGGGTATCGCTCATCGGCGCGCCCGCACCGGTACAGGCCGGTCCCTTGGCGGATGCCTTCTTCACCCCCGACCAGCAAGGGCGCTGGGCCTTCGAGCGCGGGCACTACCCGGAGGCCGCTGCGCACTTCACCGATCCCTACTGGAAAGGCCTGGCCGCCTATCAGGCAGCGGATTTCCAAATGGCCCTCGCCAGCTTTGCGCGACTGGACAGCGCAACCGCGTACTTCTACCTCGGCAATACCTACGTCCGTCTGTTCAAGTTCCCCGAGGCCATTGCCGCGTACCAGCAGGCGCTGGAGAAGCAGCCGGCTTTCCCCGAGGCCAGGGCCAACCTGGCCCTGGCCGAAGCCTTGCTGAAGGATTACGCGAACCAGCAGCAAGCGGGCACGCCCAACGAGAAGCCCGACAAGGTGGTGGAGGACCAGACACCCGCGCAGGGCGGCAAACAGGTGCAGCAGGATAAGGCCCAGGCCGCGTCCGACCAGGTCTGGCTGAACAACCTGACCACGTCCCCGGCGATGTTCCTCAAGCGCAAGTTTTCCTTGCAGGAAGCCGCGCGCCAGCAAGCCAGGGAGGCCTCCCAATGAAGCGGCTGGCGTGGCTGTTGCTGCTTTGCCTGCCATGGCTGGTGCAGGCTGCCGAGCCCGAAGTGCGGGTGCAACAGCGCCTGGTTCCGGCGGATGGCGCGGTGGTCGGCGGAATCGTCGCGCTGGAGGTGGATCTGCTGGTGGACACCTGGTTCACCGCAGCGCCCGTCCTGCCGAAGCTCGAGCTGCCCGGCGCGCTGGTAACGCCGCCCAGCGGTGAAGCCCAACACCTGACTGAGCAGCACGACGGCAAGACCTTCTTCGGATTGCGTTACACGTATCAGATCACCCCACAAACAGCGGGGCGTTTCGCCATTCCGGTGCTGGAGTTCCAGGTCCAGCCCGGGCAGGCGAGCGGGCCGGTGCAAATCAAGGGTCAGCCACTGTCCTTCGCTGCCAGGGCCCTGACCGGTGGGGGGAACGAGCCGCGCCTGGTCGCGAGCAGCGTGACACTCACCCAGGACATCCAGCGTTCCCATGATCCCTTGCGCCAGGGCGACAGCATCACGCGCCGCTTGCGGGTAGAGGCGGAAGGCGCCCAGGCGATGCTCATTCCGCCGCCCGTATTCGCCGAGATCGAAGGCCTCAAGCGCTACGTCCAGACACCCAAGGTGCAACCGCTCAGCGACGGCCGTGGCGGCACCAATGGGGGAACGCGGGAGGACTCGGCCACCTACGTGATCGGTGATTCGGGCAGGTTCAATCTGCCGGCGATCGAACTGAAGTGGTGGGATGCCGCCACTGGAGAAGCGCACAGCGTGTCGGTGCCTGCAATGGAAATCAAAGCCGCCAAGGGCGCTTACCAGGCGCCGTTCTCCATCAACGAAGACCTGCGTGCACTGGGGCAAAAGGCACGGGTGAAGGTTTCCGGCGACTGGCTGCTACTGGCTGTGCTGGCGGCGCTTGGGGTGGGGCTTGCGTATTTCTGCCGTCCCTGGGCGATGGCTGCGCTGGCCTGGCTACAGCGTCGCAAAGCGGCTCGCCAGCGGGCCTGGCTGGACTCCGCCGAGCATGCCTGGCAGCTGGCTCGTCAGCAGTTGGCCGCCCGTCCGGCACAACTGGGTGGCCTGTATCTGTGGGTACGCCGCAGTAATGGCAGTCGGACGCTATCGGAATTTTCTCAGGCGTTACCCGACCGGATTGCAAATCGTTTGCTAGCCTTCTTCAAGGCTCGCTACGGCTCGGAACCGTCTGACAACCAGGCAGCCTCCGAGCTGTCGCACTCATTGCCTGATGTACGGCGCGCGGCAGCTGAAACGAACAAGAAGGGCCGTGCAAGGCGCGGATTGAAACCGCTCAACCCCTGAGCCGGTGAGGCCAGGCAAAACCACTTTCAGCAAGGACGTCTCATGCGCCAGTCAACTGCCCCGAACACGCTGCGCTGGTGGTTTGCATTATTCCTGGTCCTGCCACTCCTGGCGCAGGCGCAGGACCCGTTGCCCTCCTGGAAGGATGGCCCGTCGCGCAAAGCCATAGAGGCCTTCGTCGCGGCCGTGACCACGGAAGGGGGCAAGGACTTCGTGCCGGAAGCCGAGCGCATTGCGGTATTCGACAACGACGGGACCTTGTGGAGCGAGCAACCGATGTACTTCGAGGTGCTGTTCTCCATGGACGAGATCAAGCGCCTGGCACCGCAACATCCCGAATGGAAGGAGCAGCAGCCGTTCAAGGCGGTACTCGAAGGGGACCACAAGGCCCTGGCCGAAAGTGGTTCGGAAGGGATGATGAAGATTATCGGCGCCACCCATACCGGGATGAGCACCGAGGAGTTCATCGCCCTCAGCCGGAGCTGGCTGGCCAAGTCCGTGCATCCGCGCAGTCAGAAACCCTATACCGAGATGATCTTCCAGCCGATGCGGGAACTGCTGGCGTTTCTGCGGGTAAATGGCTTCAAGACCTACATCGTCTCCGGCGGCGAAGTGGCCTTCATGCGTGCCTTCGCCGAAGAAGTCTACGGCGTACCGCCAGAGCAGGTGATCGGCACCAATTTCGAGTCCCAGCTCCAGGATAAGGACGGCAAGTTGTCGATCCAGCGCCTGCCCAGACTCCTGCATAACGATGATGGCCCGGGCAAGCCGGTGAGCATCGATACCTTCATCGGCCGGCGGCCGATCTTCGCCTTCGGCAATTCCGACGGCGATCTACAGATGCTCCAGTGGACCATGGCCGGGGAGGGCAAGCGCTTCGCCGGGCTGGTTCATCACACCGATGCCACGCGCGAATGGGCCTATGACCGGGAAAGCAAGATCGGCCGGCTGGACAAGGCGCTGGACGCAGCGAAAGCCGGCAACTGGACCGTGGTGGACATGGCAACGGAGTGGCGCCGTGTCTATCCCTTCGAACAAAACTGACCACCCCTAACGAGGAACCGCAGGAACACAGGGACCCAGCCAGGCAGTCGGCATCTCTGGTGTACGTAGTCGTGGAAACACAACAACGTAAGACGGAGTAAGGCCATATGAAGCGCAGTGGAAGATGGATAACGACATTTGCCCTGGCCGCGACCGCGGCGATGGGCATCTGTACCGCGAACGCCGCAGACACGCCGAACATCCTGGTGATCTTCGGCGACGACATCGGCCAGACCAACATCAGCGCCTATAGCAAGGGTGTTGTGGGTTACCAGACGCCGAACATCGATCGCATCGCCAAGGAAGGCATGATGTTCACCGACTACTACGCGGAGAACAGCTGCACGGCGGGGCGTTCAACCTTCATTACCGGGCAGGCGATATTGCGTACGGGCCTGTCCAAGGTCGGCATGCCCGGCGTGCCTGTGGGCCTGCAGGCGCGCGACGTTACCATCGCCCAGGCGCTCAAGTCCCACGGTTATGCGACCGGCCAGTTCGGCAAGAACCACCTGGGCGACCGGGATGAGTACCTGCCGACCAACCACGGCTTCGACGAATTCTTCGGCAACCTTTATCACCTCAACGCCGAGGAGGAGCCGGAGCGTCCCTACTGGCCGAAGGACGATGCGGCCTTCGTCAAGGCTGCGTCGCCGCGCGGCGTGATCAAGTCCAGTGCTGACGGCAAGATCGAAGACACCGGTGCGCTGAACAGCAAACGCATGGAAACCATTGATGACGAAACCACCCAGGCGGCCATCAACTTCATCGACAAGCAGGTCAAGGCCAACAAGCCCTTCTTCGTCTGGATGAACACCACGCGCATGCACGCCTTCACCCACGTGCGCGAATCCATGAAGGGGCAGAGCGGCATGGTCGGCAACGAATACGCCGACGGCATGCTCGAGCACGATGGTGACGTGGGCAAGCTGCTCAAGACTCTCGATGACCTGAAGATCACCGACAACACCATCGTCGTCTACACCACCGACAACGGCCCGAACCAGTGGTCCTGGCCGGATGCGGCGACCACACCGTTCCGCAACGAGAAGAACTCCAACTGGGAGGGGGCTTATCGGGTACCGGCGATGATTCGCTGGCCGGGCAAGGTCAAGCCCGATTCCATCTCGACCCAGATGTTCTCCGGTCTCGATTGGTTCCCGACCTTGCTCGCCGCAGTGGGTGACACTGACATCAAGGAGCGGTTGTTGAAAGGGACCGACCTCGGTGGGAAATCCTTCAAGGTGCACCTGGATGGCTACAACCAACTGGACTACCTGACCGGGAAGACCGACAAGAGTGCACGAAACGAGTTCTACTACTTCAACGATGACGCGGAACTCGTGGGCATGCGCTTCGCCGACTGGAAGATCGTCTGGTGCGAACAGCGTGCGCCGGGTGGGCTGCAGGTCTGGAGCGAGCCCTTCACCTGCCTGCGGGTACCCAAACTGTTCAACTTGCGCATGGACCCCTACGAGCGGGCGGATGTGGTTTCCGATCAGTACTACGACTGGCTGACCAAGAACGACTACCTGCTCTTCCAGGGCACGCAGAAGGCGGCGGGATTCCTGCAGACCTTCGTCGACTACCCGCCGAGCCAGCGTCCGGCCAGCTTCAGCATCGACCAGATCCGCGCCGACGTGGACAAGAAGATCGAAGAGAAAATGAAACAGCAGTAGATTGACCCGGTGCCCGCCGCCTGGCGGGCACCTTCCTTTCAACTACCCTCTGCGGGTTAGCCAATCCGATAAGGCCAGTCGATGTCCTCAGCCGCGAGTTCGTCCCGTGCGCGTTCCCGAACCACGGTGCGTGAAGATGCCCGCAAACGGCTTCCCTTGCAGATACTCATTCCCGCAGCGTTGCTGTTTGTTTCCGGCGGCGCGGCACTGGTCTACCAGGTCCTCTGGGTCAAGCAGCTTTCACTGGTGGTCGGGGTGGAGGTCTACGCCGTCACCACCGGCATCAGTGCCTTCTTCGCCGGACTCGCGCTGGGCGGGCTGGTATTCGGTCGCTGGGCTGATCGCCTGCGTCGCCCGGTGCGCCTTTATGCCTTGCTGGAACTTGCAGTGGCCGTGCTGGGCGTTGGCGCCACGCTGGCACTGGCCAATTCGGCCGGCCTCTTCGCTCGGCTGGAAGACCGGGTCGGCCTGCTCGCCTGGCTGTTGCCCTTCCTGCTGGTAGGGCTGCCGGCCTTTCTCATGGGCGGCACCTTACCGGTGCTGGTTCGCTCGCTCACGCCTGCCGACGGCCAGTTGGGCGAAGCCGGTGGGCGGCTTTACGCGGCGAACACCGCCGGCGCCATTGCCGGCACCTTGCTGGCGGCCTTCGTCCTGCTGCCGCAGTTGGGCGTGACCGGCAGCGCTCTCGCGGCCGCTTGCCTGAACCTGCTCGCCGCAGCTGGCGCCTGGGTCACCCGGCGTAAAGACACTCTGCCGGAGCAGCCGCCCACGACCTCGCGGATGCCGCGCTCACCCGGAGCGCGCCTCGCCATCGCCCTGTACTGCGTCGGGGGCGGTGTGGCCCTTGGCTACGAGGTGGTCTGGAGCCAGTCCATCGTCCAGTTCATGAGCACCCGTACTTTCGCGTTCGCGATGGTGCTCGCCACTTACCTGGCCGGCCTGGTTCTAGGCAGCGCCCTGTATGCCCGCCGCGCCGACCGGATTCGGGACCCCTGGGGCCTGTTCGGCCTGCTGATCGCCGCTGCGGGCCTGATCGCCTTGTTGCAGGTGGCGGGCCTCGGTCGCTGGCTGGTCATCGCTCAGACCCACGTGGAAATGCTCGTGCTACAGGCGACCGGCAACGAGCTGGCCGGCATGTGCGCGCGCTTTGCCGCGGCGGCGCTGAGCATGGTTTTTCTTCCGACGACCTTGCTGGGCGCCGCATTTCCCCTGGCCCTGCGGCTGTCGGTGGACAGCGCGCATGTCGGTCGCGATGTGGGCGCGGTGGTTGCCCTCAATACCCTGGGCGGCATCCTTGGGGTGATGCTCACCGGTTTCGTGCTGGTGCCCAGCGTGGGGTTGGTGCGTACCCTGGCCATCCTCGCCGTGCTGGCGGCGTTGGTGGGATGCATCGCCGCCTGGCGGGGTACCAACGTCAGCCGGGGCAAGCGCGGGTCGATCCTGGCGGTGGCCTTGGCGGCGCTGGCCGTCGGCGTTCTCACGCCTCCCCAGCGCCTGGCGGAATTGCTGCCCGGTGCGCGCAATGGGCAGATCACCTTCTATGAGGAGGGCAGGGGAGGCACTGTCGCCGTCGTCACTCAGGGACGACAGGGGCGCGAGTTCAGCCGCCTGTATATCCAGGGCGTGTCCAACACCGGCGATGCCATGCCGTCCTTGCGCTACATGCGCCTGCAAGCGCTGCTGCCGCTGCTGATCCAGCGCAATGAGCCGCGTTCGGCGCTGGTCATCGGCTTTGGCACCGGTATCACCGCCGGCGCCATGTTGCGTTATTCCGGCCTGCAGCGCCCGGTGGTGGCCGAGCTGCTCCCCGAAGTGCTGGCCGCGGCGCCGCTGTTCAAAGGCAATTTCGACGCGGTGAACGACCCTCGCCTGCATATCCGCCTGCGCGATGGTCGTCGCGAGCTGCTGCGTAGCGACGAGCGCTACGACCTGGTCACCCTGGAACCGCCGCCCCCTTCTGCGGCCGGAGTGGTCAACCTCTATTCCCGCGACTTCTACCAATTGGCCGCATCGCGCCTTCAGCCCGGCGGTCTCGTCGCGCAATGGCTGCCGCTGCCGACCCAGAACCTCGATGACAGCCGCTCTCTGGTGCGCAGCTTCCTCGATGCGTTCCCTCATGCGTCGCTCTGGACCACAGAGTTTCACGAGATGCTGCTGATCGGTTCCCTGGAGCCTCAGGAACTGGATGCCGCGCGAATCCGCGAACGCTTCGAGCAGCCCGAAGTCGCAGCGGCGCTGGCAGAAGTGGGAGTCGACTCCGCAGCGGCCCTGCTGGCCACCTGGGTGACCGATCGTGACGGGCTGGAGCGCTTTGCCGGCGATGCCCCCGCGGTTACCGATGACCGCCCGCGAATCGAATACGCGCCCTGGGTACGCAGCAAGGAGATCACCCGTGTACTGCCGGAACTGCTGGCCCTTCGCACAGCGCCGCCGCTGGTAAATACGGACGCCGGTTTCCGTGGCGCCGTGGACGACCAATGGCGCTCGCTGGCGCGCTTCTATGCCCTGACGCTGCACGCTTACAACGGCAATCGCCAAGCCTGGGCCCGCGAAATCCGCGAGCTGGCGCGCAGCGACGGCGACAACCCCTATTACCGCTGGTTCATCGGTAACGGGCAGTAGGCGAGCAATGGTATGGGGGCTGCTTTGCAGGGGGTGCCGGGCGGCGTTCCCGTAGGGCGAAGCGAAACCCAACGATCGGCCCCGCAATGTTGGGCCTCGTTCCTCGGACCAACCTACGCAGGACTGCGTCCCGCTTGGCGATTTAAATCGCCCCCACAGGATGTGTGCCGAATTGAGCATTTATAGGTTCTGGCGGGCGGCGTTCCGCTAGAGCGAAGCGAAACCCAACGTTCGGCAACGTTGGGCCTCTTTCCTCGGCGATAGCTAGACTCCATTCAGTATTCTGGCTGCTACCGGGCGGCGCTATTTTCCAGACCGAAGTCAAGACTGCCGACTCTATTCAACTCCTGCTGAATATTCTGCGAACGGCAAAGGAACCAATAGACCAACGCCGAAGCTGCAAGTCCAATGGGCATGCTGATATCGGCGCCATCCAACCGTTCAGAGATGAAGCCTGTGTAAAGTCCGGTATTGGAGAAGGGCAGCATGACCGTGAAACCAACTATATATGCCCCAATACCTCGCCAGTTCCATTTTCCGTAAATTCCGTTTGGATTGAATATTTCCTTTATCGAATACCTACCGTGGCGAACGCCGTAAAAATCCACGAGGTTGATTGCCGTCCAGGGAGTGAACAGATAGAGCAGGATTGCCAGGAAGTCACCAAACTCTTTTACGAAGTCGGCGGATGCGGATAGGGCAATCAGCATCGCGGAACTGCCGACGACGACCATTGCGATAATGCGTTTCAGAAGGGTGGATTTCTGGGTCTTTATCGTGTCGATGATGCTGAGCAGGGTAATTGACGCACCATAGAAGTTTTGCGCCGCACTGGTAATCAGAATAAGCACGGAGATGATCACCAGGGTTTCGCCGAATCCCGAGAAGACCATGTTTCCCAGCATCACCAGGCCGGCGGCGAGGCTCTGTCCGGGGCTGAGGGCGGTGGCTATCGCGCCGATCAGCATCATCCAGACGCCGCCGATCATTGCGCCCATGTAGGTCCACCAGAACGAGGCGCGAACGCTGACGTTGGCAGGCAGGTAGCGCGAATAGTCGGAAACATAGATGGCCCAGCTCAGTTGGTAGGCGGCAGCAACAAAGAACTGGGCCAGGAAGGCATTGAGCTTGAACTCGCTCAAGGTCAGTTGATTGGCTGGAAGCTTCATGGACAGGAGCAGACCGATGGTGAGCACCAGCATGAGTGCGACCATCAGAAAGGCCAGGCCCCGCTGGACCTTGTGAAATGTGTTGTACCCGGCAACCGCCATGACGATTGCCAGTAGCGAGAAGGCCAGGGCTGACCCGTTTTCGGAGACGCCTAGCAATTCATGCAAGGTCTGCCCAACCAGTAGTTGGTTGAAGGCGTTGTAGCCGACGTAGGTGACGATGGCCACGAGGTAGACGAGCAGGGCGCCGAGATAGCCGAACTGGGGACGGGATTGAATGAGTTGTGGCAAGCCCATCTGTGGGCCCTGTGTAGTGGTCAACCCATCCCGGACAGTGGGTTAAGTTTTTCTTCGGCCACGGCGGGCGGCAGCCCATCGTTGAATTGATGCGGCCTGATCCAG
>MTEW01003719.1_pt1 | contig 68483 bp, 61 predicted proteins | sample 1042681 | NCBI WGS metagenome assembly MTEW01 (sample SAMN06185811, study PRJNA358809) | soil metagenome | isolation source: soil biostimulated with citrate as carbon source | place: India | collected 2015-05-23 | reverse complement strand
CTTGTGATGCTGATAATCTGTCGACTATCAGTCTTACCTCACAAGCACCCACACGAATTGCTTGATTCAGTTGTTAAAGAACAGTTGGTTAAGCCTTTCATCTCAACCGAGGCCGCGCATTCTACAGCAGCCTTTCTCTCTGTCAAGCTGTTTTTCGAATTTATTTCCGGAGAAACTCTTTTCTACTCAACCACTTGCGCCTTCGATCAGAACTTCTTCTCTCCAGCGGGAGGCGCATTCTACAGCGTTCAAAACCGCTGTCAACCACCTCTTCAAACCGCCTTCGATCCATTCGACCGAAGCACCGACAGGATCAAACCACCACCCTGTCGACCGGCGCGCATTCTACACGCCAGATTCAGCTTTGCAAGCCTTCATTCACTTAACTTATTGATTAACAAGAAGTTTTTGAAGCGCTTCATCGCTGAAGTGGCGCGCATTCTACCGTCAGCAGAATGCGCGTCAAGCTTAAATTGCAGTTTTGTTACTCGGCCTTGAGCGTGATGCGCGCAAAGGCCTTCTTGCCGGCCTGGCAAACATGCGTAGCGCCCACCCTGAACAGAAAGGCGCGATCAACCACCTCGCCATCTACACGCACGCCGCCCGACCCGAGCAGATCCCGAGCAACGGCAGCGTTCTTCACCAGGCCCGCCTTATTAAGGACGGATGAGATCGGCATATCTTCAGCCGACACCAGCTCGACCTCTGGCAGATCCTCCGGCAGCTCACCATCCTTCATGCGATTACCCGCGGAACGGTGCGCATTGGCCGCCGCCTCTTCACCATGGAAACGTGCAACGAGCTCTTCAGCCAGCTTGATCTTGATGTCACGGGGATTCGCACCCTGCTGAACATCACGCTTTAACTGCTCGATCTCTTCCATGGAGCGGAAGCTGAGCAGCTCGAAGTAGCGCCACATCAACGCATCGGGCATGGACACCAGCTTGCTGTACATCACGCCCGGCGCTTCCTGGATGCCCACGTAGTTACCCAGCGACTTGGACATCTTCTTCACGCCATCGAGCCCCTCCAGCAACGGCATGGTGACGATGCACTGCGACTCCTGCCCATAGGCGCGCTGCAGCTCGCGCCCCATCAGCAGATTGAACTTCTGGTCGGTGCCGCCCAGCTCGACGTCGGCCTTGAGCGCCACGGAGTCGTAACCCTGCACCAACGGATAGAGGAATTCGTGGATGGCGATCGGCTGATTGCTGGTGTAGCGCTTGTCGAAGTCGTCGCGCTCGAGCATGCGCGCCACGGTGTACTGCGAAGCCAGACGGATGAAGTCGGCCGGCTTGAGCTGATCCATCCAGGTGGAGTTGAAGGCCACCTCGGTCTTGGCCGGATCGAGGATCTTGAATACCTGCTGCTTATAGGTCTCGGCATTATCCAAAACCTGCTCGCGAGTCAGCGGCGGACGCGTGGCGCTCTTGCCGCTGGGATCGCCAATCATGCCGGTGAAGTCACCGATCAGGAAAATCACCTGATGGCCGAGCTCCTGAAACTGACGCAGCTTATTAATAAGCACGGTGTGACCGAGATGCAGATCCGGCGCGGTCGGATCGAAACCCGCCTTGATCCGCAGCGGCTGACCACGCTTGAGCTTTTCGACCAGCTCAGCCTCAACCAGAACCTCTTCCGCACCGCGCTTGATCAGCGCCAGCTGCTCTTCGACCGACTTCATGACTAAAACCCGCAACCACTGGAAATTGAAAGGGAACCAACCATACAAGATCGCGAACTAATTACAAGTTTTGCCCAGGGAAAGCCCCCAGGGCTACCGCTCGGCATGTCAAGGGTTGCCCCAAGCCGATTTTGGTTATATTTTATACAGTTAATGCATATTCCAAGAAAACGCCTCACGCCATGACGCAAAATATCCCCAAAGCCCCGCCCTACCCTAAGAGCCACATCCTGGCTGCTAGCGGTGTAGCTGCGCTGCTGAGCCTGGCTCTGCTGGTGTTTCCTTCGCGTGAAGTCGAAGCGCAGAAAACCTTCCTCGATCTGGATCTGGGCAACGATGCCGAGCTGGTGCTGCAGGAAAAGGACGACCTCCGAGCGGGACTGCCAGTGCCAGGCGCCGCCTCCCCTTTCGCCAAGATCGAGCAGAGCGCGGACACCGCCGAAAACAGCGCAGAAGACGCTGCCGAAAACATCCTAGAAACAGCCGACACCACCACTCCCTCCGACCCCAACCACCACAACATCACGGTGAGCAACGGCGATACGCTTTCTACCGTATTCGCCAAGGTCGGCCTGAACGCCAACGATCTGCATGAAGCCCTCAATAGCAACAAGGACGCCAAGCAGTTCAGTCGCCTCAAGGTCGGCCAGGTGCTGGAGTTCGAACTGAATGAAGATGGCAAGCTGAAGCATCTGCAAAGCAAGCTCAGCGACCTGGAAACCATTCGCCTCAGCCGTACCGACAAGGGCTTCGATTTCGAGCGCGATCAGGTCAAACCCGAGGTGGTGACCACCTACAGCCGCGGCGTGATCAACAGCTCGCTGTTCCTCTCGGCAAAGCGTGCCGGCCTGTCGCACAGCCTGACCATGGACCTGGCCAACGTCTTCGGCTACGACATCGACTTCGCCATGGATATTCGCGAAGGCGACGAATTCGAAGTGATCTATGAAGAGAAGGTGGTGAACGGCAAACGCGTCGGCACCGGCAACATTCTCTCGGCGCGCTTCACCAATCGCGGCAAGACCTACACGGCGGTGCGTTACACCAACAAGCAAGGCACCACCAGCTACTACAACGCCAATGGCGAAAGCATGCGCAAGGCGTTCATCCGCACCCCCGTGGACTTCGCCCGGATCAGCTCGCGTTTCTCCACCGGCCGCAAGCATCCGATCCTGAACAAGATCCGTGCACACAAGGGCGTCGACTATGCTGCGCCACACGGCACACCGATCAAGGCAGCCGGCGACGGCCGCGTGACTCTGGCCGGCCGCAACGGCGGTTACGGCAACACCGTGATCATCCAGCATGGCCAGCGCTACCGTACGCTCTACGCGCACATGCAGGGTTTCGCCAAAGGCATTCGCAACGGCGCGAACGTCAAGCAAGGGCAGATCATCGGGTATATCGGTACCACCGGCCTGTCCACCGGACCTCACCTGCACTATGAGTTCCAGGTCAACGGTGTCCACGTCGACCCGCTCAGCCAGAAGCTGCCGATGGCCGACCCCATTGCAGCGAACGAGAAGCAGCGCTTCATGCAACTGAGCAAACCACTGATGGCACGCATGGACCAGGAAAAGGCCACCATGCTGGCCTCCAATCAGCAGTAAGCCGTGCCCCTCTATATTGGCGTGATGTCCGGTACCAGTCTGGACGGACTGGACATTGCGCTGATCGATCAAGGTCAGCGCCCCCACCTCCTCGCCACGCTCTACCGCCCCATGCCAGAACGACTGCGTAGCGAGCTGCTGGCGTTATGCAGCGCTGGCGACGACGAGCTGGCACGCGCAGCCATTGCCGAACAGCACTGGGTGGAGCTGGCCGCCGCCGCCGTCAACGAGTTGCTTGAGCAACAGAACCTGAGCGCACAGCAGATCCGCGCCATCGGCAGCCACGGCCAGACTGTGCGCCACGAACCGGCACGCGGCTTCACCATTCAGATCGGCAACCCGGCGCTGCTGGCCGAGCTCACCGGCATCTGCGTGGTCGCGGATTTTCGTCGGCGCGATGTGGCTGCTGGCGGTCAAGGTGCTCCTCTGGTCCCCGCCTTTCACCAGGATTTGTTCGGCGATGGCCAACGGCAGGTAGCCGTGCTCAATGTCGGCGGCTTCAGCAACCTCAGCCTGCTTTCACCGGGCCAGGAGGTTCTGGGATTCGACAGCGGCCCCGGCAACGTTTTGCTCGATGCCTGGATTCAGCATTGCCAGGGCCTTACCTATGACCGTGATGGCGCCTGGGCTGCCAGCGGCAACGTACACCCGGAGCTGCTGAAACGACTGCTGAGCGATCCCTTCTTCGCCGCGCAGGGTCCGAAGAGCACCGGGCGCGAGCTGTTCAATCTCGACTGGTTGCTCGGCCACCTGCGGGCCTTGCCACAGCTGGCCAGCGAGGATGTTCAGGCGACGCTGGTAGAGCTCACCGCATGCAGCATCGTCAGCGCACTACGCAGCGCTCAGGCACAAACGGATGCTCTGCTGGTATGTGGTGGCGGCGCCCACAACGCTTGCCTGATGAAGCGCCTGAGCGAGATGCTGGCAGGAACCGAAGTGAGCAGCACCGCGGCCAGAGGCGTGGACCCGGACTGGGTCGAAGCCATGGCCTTCGCCTGGCTGGCGCACTGCGCACTGGAAGGCATTCCAGGCAATCGCCCGAGCGTCACCGGCGCCAGAGGTCTGCGCGTTCTCGGCGCCATCTACCCCGCCTGAAAACGAAAACGCCGCGCATCGAGCGCGGCGTCGTCATGAGGCGAAGACTTCAGATAGAGAAGGACGATCCACAGCCACAAGTGGTGGTGGCGTTGGGGTTCTTGATCACGAAGCGCGATCCTTCCAGCCCTTCCTGATAGTCGACCTCGGAGCCCACCAGATACTGGAAGCTCATGGCATCGACTACCAGACTGACGCCCTCGCGCTCGACGATGGTGTCGTCCTCGGCTACATCCTCATCGAAGGTGAAGCCGTACTGAAAGCCCGAGCAGCCACCGCCCGTGACGAACACGCGAAGCTTCAGCCGCGGATTACCCTCTTCATCGACCAGGGTCTTCACCTTGCTTGCAGCACCCTGGGTGAAGTGCAAGGGGGCAGGGGTGAAGGTTTCGACGCTCATGCTGTGACTCCCGGCGCCATGCGCCATACTGCGTTGGGCGTGCATTATCCGCTTGCCCGAGAAAATTGGTCAACTATTGCTCGGTATCCAAGGTGGCCGGCAGCTCCAATGGCCGCTCGCCGTCTTTCAAATGGAAGAGCCTGCCTTCGATCTGCGCGCCCATGGCCATCTCCATCAAACCGTAGTGCAGGTTGCCCCGCACCCGAGAGCGCGCGCCCAGCTCCAGATGGCCGGCGGCGAAGACATCACCGTTCACCTCACCATCAATCACTATATGGGGTGCACGCACCTCACCTTCAACCAGGCCACCTACGCTGACCCGCACCAGCCCTTCGGTGGCAAGCAGATTGCCAGTAACCCGGCCATCCACCTGCACCGCGCCCTGAAAACGCATATCGCCCACCAGCTCGGCGCCGGCGGCAATCAGGCTGGTCTTGCCGCTGAAACGCTGCAAGTCGGGCTTGGCCTTGTCTTTGTTCCACATGGGTGGCTATTGCTCCTGGTTTATCCAATCGAACGTACGATCCAGCGGCTTGTCGCCTTCGACTTCCGCACGGACTTTTACCTGACGCGGCTCGAAGCCATCAGGCAGTTGCATCTCGCCGAAGCGTCCGGCCTCGGGAAATGACTGAAAATGCTTGAAGGAGAACGGGATGCTGGCCTCGCTCACCTCACCGGACAACTGCGACAGGTCCAGACTGACGTCCTTGCCGCCCTGTTGCCCTTCGACGGTGATCCACAACTTGCCCTTTAGCGGCTCGTCACTGCTCCCCACACGACTCATCAGCACTTTGTAGCGGAAATGGCCGGGCGAGTCCGTGGCTTGCAGCTCAAAGGTGCGGATACGGATGCCTTCGCGACGACTGGCAGGCGCCAGCACGCCCTTGTAGAAGGCCAGATCCTGTTGTTGCTTGAAGATCTGCTCCTCGAGCAGCTTGATGGTGCGGCGATTCTGTTCTATGGCCTGCTGGCTGACCTTGTCACTGCTGCCGACCACGGCCAGACGCTGACGCAGCAACTCCAGTTCCTGCTCCTGCTCGGCCAGCCTGGCAAGCAGAGCATGGGTTTGATCCTCCACCTGCTGGCCGTGCTGCTGGGCACCGAAGAAGCCCAGCAGAAACGCTCCGGGAATGGCCAGCAGCAGCAAGACCAGTATCCAGCGGCGCCGACGCTCTCGACGCGGATCGCTGAGGCGGACCTCCCAGGCCGGCGTCACGGCAACAGGGCCGCGTGCGACAGACCAAGACGCTCGTCGAGACCGAAGAGGATGTTCATGTTCTGTACCGCCTGGCCGGAGGCGCCCTTGACCAGGTTGTCGATCACCGACAGCACCACCACCAGGTCGCCACCCTGCGGGCGGTGCACGGCGATGCGGCAGACGTTGCCACCACGCACGCTGCGGGTTTCCGGGTGGCTGCCGGCCGGCATCACGTCGACGAAAGGCTCATTGGCATAGCGCTGCTCGAACAGTGCCTGCAGATCGACCGAGGTGTCGGCCACGCGGGCATAGAGGGTCGCATGGATGCCGCGGATCATCGGCGTCAGGTGCGGCACGAAGGTCAGACCGACGTCGCCACCAGCTGCCAGGCGCAGCCCCTGACGAATCTCCGGCAGGTGGCGATGGCCCTTGACCGAGTAGGCCTTCATGCTCTCGCCGGCCTCGCAGAACAGCGAGCCAACGCTGGCACCACGGCCGGCGCCGCTGACGCCGCTCTTGCAGTCGGCGATCAGGCTGCCGGCATCGGCCAAGCCGGCTTCCAGCAGTGGAATCAGGCCGAGCTGGGTCGCGGTCGGGTAGCAGCCGGGTACGGCGATCAGGCGCGCCGTCTTGATCGCCTCGCGGTTGACCTCGGGCAGACCATATACCGCCTCGCTCAGCAGCTCGGGAGCGCCATGCGGCTGGCCGTACCACTTGGCCCATTCCTCGGCGTCCTGCAGGCGGAAGTCGGCGGACAGGTCGATCACCCGCGTGCCGGCGGCCAGCAGCTCACCGGCCAGGGCATGGGCGACGCCGTGTGGCGTGGCGAAGAACACCACATCGCAGGCACCCAGCGTGGCGACGTCCGGCACGCTGAAGGCCAGCTCCGGATAGTGGCCGCGCAGATTGGGGTACATCTCGTCGACGCACAGGCCGGCCTCGGAACGGGAAGTGATCACGGCCACCTCTGCCTGCGGGTGTTGCGCCAGCAGACGCAGCAGTTCGACACCGGTGTAGCCCGTGCCGCCGACGATACCGACCTTGATCATCACATGCCCCTTTGCAAAAGCCATTGGAAAGCTGCCGATGATAAAGCCGCATCGGCCAAGCTCCAACCGCAGAGGTGACGCAGGCCGTCGCCTGCCTCTACTATCGAGACCATTTTTCAGCGTGAGAAGCGAAAATGCTCTATCTCTGGCTCAAGGCTCTGCACATCATCGCCATGGTCTGCTGGTTCGCCGGCCTGTTCTATCTGCCGCGCCTGTTCGTCTATCACGCCATGAGCAACGACGCCGCCAGCCACGAGCGCTTCTGCATCATGGAGCGCAAGCTGTATCGCGGCATCATGCTGCCTTCGATGATCGCCACGCTGGCGTTGGGCATCTGGCTGCTGACCCTCAATCCCGGCTATTACTTCAGCCAGGGCTGGATGCACGCCAAGCTCACGCTGGTCGTTGCCCTGGTGATCTATCACCACCTGTGCGGCGCCCAGCTCAAGCGTTTTGCCCGCGGCGAGAACAGCCGCAGCCACGTGTTCTATCGTTGGTTCAATGAAGCGCCGGTGCTGGCCCTGCTGGGCATCGTAATCCTGGTCGTCGTCCGCCCCTTCTGAGGAATTCGCCATGTCTCTGCCCGCCCTGCTCGAACAACGCCTGCGCCTGCCGCTGGTGGCTGCGCCGATGTTCCTGGTGTCCAATCCGGCACTGGTCGGTGCCTGCTGCAACAGCGGTATCGTTGGCAGCTTTCCGGCGCTGAACCAGCGCGAGAGCGCCGGCTTTGCCGCCTGGCTCGACGAGATCGAAGCCAGTCTTGCGGCTGACGCCGCGCCCTTCGCCGTCAACCTGATCGTGCATAACAGCAACCCTCGGCTGCAGGCGGATCTGGCCATCTGCGTCGAACGCCGCGTGCCCATCGTCATCACCAGCCTGGGCGCGGTGAAGGAAGTGGTCGATGCCGTGCACAGCTACGGCGGCCTGGTGTTCCATGACGTGACTACCCGCCGCCATGGCGAAAAGGCCGCCGAGGCCGGTGTGGACGGTCTGATTGCCGTGGCAGCCGGCGCTGGCGGCCACGCCGGCACCTGGAGCCCCTTCGCCCTGCTGGCGGAGATTCGGCAGTTCTTCGACAAGACCGTGCTGCTGTCCGGCTGCCTCAATCACGGCCACGAAATTCTCGCTGCCCAGCTGCTCGGCGCCGATCTGGCCTATATGGGCACACGCTTTATCGCTACCCAGGAAAACAATGCCTCCGAGGATTACAAGCGCATGATTCTCGGTGCTCAGGCAGCCGATATCATCCACACCCCGGCGGTATCGGGCGTGCCGGCCAGTTTCATGCGCCAGAGCCTGGAGCAGGCCGGCTATGACCTGAAGCAGCTGCAGAACAAGGCCGACATCAATTACGGGGAAAAACTCAAACCCATGGATGAGGAAGCCAAGGCCTGGAAAACCGTCTGGTCGGCCGGCCAGGGGGTTGGCGGCATCGACGACCTGCCCTCGGTGCAGGAACTGGTAGCGCGACTCGACCGCGAATACCGGGCCGCCCTGGTGCGCAGCCAACAGCTGGGGCAACGCTGGCCGCGATGAAACGCCGCCATCTGCTGGCTGTGGGCGCCCTCGGCCTGCTTGCGGGCTGGGCGCTGCGACCGCACGATCGCGGCCAGCAGCACGACGCCTACTTCGCCGCCCTCAACCGCCTTCTGCAGCAGGAAGGCGATGGTATTCCAGCGCTGCTGCTGGATCTGGACCGCCTGGATGCCAATGCCGATCTGCTCGCCGAGCGATTGAACGGCCGTCTTGGCTTGCGCCTGGTGAGCAAATCGCTGGCCAGCGTGGGGCTGCTCGAATATCTGGCCAAACGCCTGCAAACCCAGCGCTTCATGGTCTTTCACCAGCCGCAGCTGAACCGCCTGGCGCGCAGTTTCCCGCAGGCCGATCTACTGCTGGGCAAACCCATGCCGGTGCATGCCGCGCTGAACTTCTATCGCCAGCTGCCAGGCCATCTTGGTTTCACCCCTGCCCGCCAGCTGACCTGGCTTATCGATAGCGCAGAGCGGCTGCGCCAGTACGCCGAGCTGGCCCAAGCGCTGGGGCAACCCCTGCGCATCGCCCTGGAGATCGATATCGGTATGGCGCGAGGCGGTTTTCGCGATCCGCAAGCCCTGGGCCAGGCCCTGCAGCACCTGCAGGACCAGCCGCAGCTGCAACTGCAGGGGTTGATGGGGTATGACGCGCACGTCGCCCATGCCCCGCCCTGGACCGAGCAACGCCGGGTTTTCGCCGATACCAACGCTCGTTACCGCGAGTTCCTCGCCGCAGCTCGGGCGTTCCCTCTGCTCTGGCCGGGGCAGCCGCTGCTCAATGGCGGTGGCAGCCTGACCTACCCACTGCACAGCCGCTCGGACACCCCGCTCAATGAGGTCGCGGTGGGCTCCGCTCTGCTCAAGCCGGGCGACTTCGACACGCCCGCCCTGAGCGAACATCAACCGGCCCTGTGGATCGCCACCCCGCTGCTCAAGGTAGTGGACGGCGCCCTACCCTATCTGGGCGCCGTGCAGTCGCTGATGACCGCCTGGAATCCCAATCGCGAGCATGCCTATTACCTCTATGGAGGGCGCTGGCCCGCACACCCCGTATCGCCGGCCGGACTCGACTACGACGCCCTGTACGGACGCAGTGCCAATCAGGAGCGCCTGATCGGCAGCGCGGCCACCGGCCTGAGAGCGGACGACTGGGTTTTTCTGCGCCCGGCAATCAGCGAGGGTCTGCTTGGCGGTTTCGGCGAAATGCGTCTGCTGCGCGCAGGCCAGCTGGTCGGTCGCTGGAGCACGCTGCCCACCGGCTGAAAGACAAATGCGAACTGTGCTGCAGGCCGCTTGTATATTGGCCTTGCCGCACTCTAGGCTTAGCTCACCTCACAACTTCCCGCAGACAAGGAAGCCCGCATGAATCAACCGCGCTACAAGATAGTGTTCGACGGCGAACTGATGCCCGAGACCACGCTGGAAACGGTAAAGGAAAACCTGGCCCGCCTGTTCAAGAGCGATCTTGCCCGTATCGATAGCCTGTTCAGTGGCGCGCAGGTGGCACTCAAGCGCGATCTGGGCGAGAACGAGGCCAACCAGTACCTCACTGCCCTGCAGAACGCCGGTGCCCGGGTCCGCAAGGAGCTGGATCAGGCCGCCAGCCTGAGCCTGGTGCCCACCGATGATCATCAGGAGGAAGCGCCTCAAGAAGCGGCTGCGACGTCCGCCGCCAGTACCAGCATGACCTGCCCCAAGTGTGGCCACGAGCAGCCCAAGGCAGACGAATGCTCGGCCTGCGGGATCATCATCGAGAGGTATCTCGCTCGCCAGGCACAGCTGGCCGCGGCGCCTCAGCCAGCCTCGGCGCCCGCCAGTGCATCGCCCTATGCCCCGCCTCAGGCGAATGTCGCCGAACAGCTGCCGGAGTTTTCCGAGCTCAAGGTATTCGGGGTCAGCGGTCGGATCGGCCGCGTGCGCTACCTGGGCTGGCTGATGGCAGTCACCCTGTGTTTCATGCCCATCCTGCTGCTGGGAACGGGCATGGCCGCCTTCTCCTCGACGCTGGCGATGCTGCTTCTGGTGCTCGTCAGCATCGGCGCCATCGTGATCAGCATCTGCATCGGCGTACAGCGCCTGCATGACATCGGCTGGTCCGGCTGGCTGTTGCTGGTCCACCTGATACCGATCGTCGGCAGCGTATTCGCCCTGCTGATGCTGATCATTCCCGGTACCCAGGGCGTCAACCGCTTCGGCCCGCCGCCACCGCCCAACAGCACGGCGGTCAAGGTACTGGCCTGGCTGTTCCTGCTGGTGCCGATCACCGGCATCGTCGCCGCCATCGCCATTCCCCAGTACCAGGGCTATGTCGAGCGCGCCGCCGAGTTCCAAGAGCAATAACCCGGCACCATGCCCAGCTATGCATTGATCACCGGCGCCTCCAGCGGCCTCGGCCTGGCCATGGCCGAGGCCCTGGCGCGTCGGGGGCGCAACCTGATGTTGGTGGCCCGACGGCGCGACGCGCTGGAGAGCATCGCCTGCGAGTTGGCGCAGCGCTTCGGCGTCGACGTGCTGTTTCGTCTGTGCGACCTCAGCGAGCCACTGCAGATATCCGGATTGCTGCATGAACTGGAGCAGGGGCAGTGGCAGATCGACCTGCTGGTGAACAACGCCGGCCTCGGTTGCGCAGGCGCCTTTCTCGAACAGGACTGGGGCCGCGAGCAGGAGCAGCTGGAGGTCAACGTGCTGGCACTGACGCGGCTATGTCACGCCATCGGCCAGCATATGGCCGAACGTGGCGGTGGGCAGATTCTCAACGTGGCGTCGGTCGCAGCCTTTCAACCGGGCCCCTGGATGAGCAGCTACTACGCCAGCAAGGCCTATGTGCTGCACTTTTCCGAGGGGCTGCGTGAGGAGCTGCGCCAGCGTGGTGTCCGCGTTTGCGTGCTCTGCCCCGGTCCGACGCGCAGCGCCTTCTTCCGCGCCGCCGGGATGAACGTCAGCCGCCTCGAGAGCAGCAAGCTGATGATGAGCGCGGAAGAGGTGGCGTTGATCACTGTCCGCGCCCTGGAAAAGAACCGCGCCATCATCATCCCCGGCTGGCGCAACCGTCTGCTGGCGTTGAGTTCGCGCCTGGCACCACGCTGGCTGGTGCGCAAGCTCAGCGGCCGCCTGACACGCCCCTTCACCCAAGGCTGATACAGCCTCAACCGGCGTTGACCGTCCGCCCATCGGCCCATTGCCGCAATGCAGCCAGACGCTCGGCCATCACCACCGAGAGGGGCGCGGTGCTCTGCAGCGCGCGCAGCAGCAGATGCTGATCCACCGCCTGCTGCTGCGCCTGCCCGGCGTACAGCGCACTGACCACCGCCTGCTCGATCTCCGCACCGGAGAAACCCTCGCTGGCGGCGGCCAGCTGCGCCAGGTCGAAACCGGCCGGTTCCAGTTCGCGGCGATGCAGGTGGATACGGAAGATATCGGCGCGCACCTCGGCATCGGGCAGGTCGACGAAGAACAGCTCGTCGAAGCGCCCCTTGCGCACCAGTTCGGGCGGTAAGCGGTCGATGGCATTGGCCGTGGCGACGACGAATACCGGAGCCTTGCGTTCGGCCATCCAGGTCAGCAGGGTGCCGAGCACGCGCTGGCTCACGCCGCCGTCATGATCGCCGCTGGCCAGGCCCTTCTCCACCTCGTCCATCCACAGCACGCAGGGCGCCATCTGTTCGGCCAGGCGCAGCGCCTCGCGCAGGTTGCGCTCGGTCTCGCCGAAGAACTTGTTGTACAGGCAGGCGAAATCCAGGCGCAGCAGCGGCAGCCCCCAGAGACCAGCGACCGCCTTGGCCGCCAGACTCTTGCCGCCGCCCTGCACGCCGACCAGCATCACGCCCTTGGGCGCATCGATACCCTTGCCTTCGAGAAAGCCGGCCTGACGCTCGGCCAGCCAGCGCTTGAGGTTGAGCAGGCCGCCGACATCGGCGAAACGCGCGGTGTCGTACTCGAAGCTGAGCACGCCCTCCAGATCCAGCAACTGGAACTTGGTCTTGTTCAGCTCGGGAATATCTTCCTGGGTGATCGCACCGTCGTCGCAGATCACGTTGCGCGCCAGGGCACGCGCCTCGGCATGGCTGAGGCCGCGCAGATTCTTCACCACCGGCTGCAGGGTGCGATTGTCGGTACGCACCCGCGCACCGCGGTTGCGCTCGCTCCAGCGCGTCGCCTCGTCCCGCACGATGCTCAGCAGTTCGTCTTCCGAGGGCAGCGCCAGGCTGAAGCGCGCCGCATAACGCTGTACTTCGGCAGGCAGTTTGAGGGCATGCGACACCAGCACCAGGGTCGGCTTGTGCGCCGCCTCGCTCATGGCGATTTCCTTGAGCAGGCGAACCAGCCGCGGGTTGTCGTCGAGAAAGGGATGCAGGTCGCACATCACGTAGAGGTTCGGCTGCGGATCGGCCTTGATCATGCGCAGCGCCGCTTCCGGCTCCAGAGTCGGCGCTTCGTCCACGGGCGCGCCCCCGAACCCCAGGCGCTGCAGCCCCTCGGTCACCGACCAGGTGTGCAGACCGAGGCCGCGCTTGACCGCCAGGCCGGTCAGGGTTTCCAGCACGCGCATCTCGTCCCAGGACTCGATGGCCACCAGCTTGACCTTGGAATCCAGCACCAGTCCCAGATCGTGAATATCGTTCTTCAACACGCACTCCTTGTGAGGTTTGCCAGCCAGCCATGCAGGGTTAACATCCGCGGTTTGCAATAACGGGAGCTCGCTGCATGGACTGTCCTAACAGGCAGATCGTCGCCGGAGGCATGGCGTCGTGCAAGTATTGAAAGCGTGCCGCAGTCACACCGCCTTGTCTCTGGCGATAAGCGCGGGCCTGGCGCTGCTGGTGGCCCCCCAGGCCTGTAAGGGTCAGACGCTCACTGATGTCCTGACCGGCGGCGGCATGGGACCTGAGATGGTGGTGGTGCCCGCCGGGCAGTTCCTGATGGGCGATGGCAGCGGCCTCGGTAACGACAACGAGCGACCGCAACGGAGTGTGGCAATCGACAAGCCGTTCGCCATCGGCCGCTACGAGGTCACCTTTGCCGACTGGCAGACATATGCCGAAGCCAACAAGCTGCCCATGCCCGATAACGAGGGCTGGGGTCTTTCCGCGCAACGCCCGGTGATCCACGTGTCCTGGCGCGATGCACACGCCTATGCGCAGTGGCTGTCGCGCGAGACCGGCGCGCGTTACCGCCTACCCACCGAAGCCGAGTGGGAGTATGCGGCGCGTGGCGGCAGCCAGACCTATTACTGGTGGGGCGACGCACTGGACAGTGATGAAACCCGGCCCCGCGCGCACTGCCGCGGTTGCGCCAGCCCTCGCCTGCTGCGTAACAAGACGGCGACCGTGGGCCAGTTTCCGGCCAACGGCTTCGGCCTGCACGATACCGCCGGCAACGTCTGGGAATGGACGGCGTCACGCTTCACGCAGAGCTTCGATGGCAGCGAAACGCAAAGCGCCGGCCTGCTCGACAGCAGCCCGCGGGTGGTTCGCGGCGGCGCCTGGAACAGCGGCCCGACCTACCTGCGCAGCAGCATGCGCGACCTCAAGCAGCCGCATCACCGCGACTATGCCCTGGGTTTTCGCGTGCTGCGCGAATTGCCCTGAGCGCGGACGTCCCGGTCACTTTGCAGTAGACTAGCTGCGTTGTGTTTTCCGGAGGTGCCCCATGGCCAGTGAACGCCAGTACTCCCCCGTCGATCGCCTGCTGCTGCAGGCCGATGCTGCGCTACGTACCCTGCTGCCCTTCAGTGGCGCACCCAGCCGTCCGTCTCCGGCCATCGTTCAGGCGGAAACGGATCTGAATCCCGAGGAGAGCCGGCATATCGCCGGGCTGATGCGCATCAACCATACCGGCGAGGTCTGCGCCCAGGCGCTCTACCAGGGCCAGGCGCTGACCGCCAAACTGCCGGAAGTACGCAGCGCCATGGAGCACGCGGCCGACGAGGAGATCGATCACCTGGCCTGGTGCGAGCAGCGCATCCGCGAGCTGGGCAGTCATCCCAGCGTGCTCAACCCCTTGTTCTACGGCCTGTCCTTTGGCGTCGGCGCCGTGGCCGGCCTGGTCAGCGATCGAGTCAGCCTGGGGTTCGTGGCCGCCACCGAAGATCAGGTGTGCAAGCATCTGGATGAGCATCTGGAACAGATTCCCGAACACGATGCCAAGTCGCGCGCCATCCTCGAACAGATGCGCATCGACGAGGAGCAGCACGCCAACAGTGCCCTGGCGGCCGGTGGCGTGCGCTTCCCGGCGCCGGTGAAGTTCGGCATGACCCTGCTGTCGAAGGTCATGACCAAGAGCACCTACCGCATCTGAAACCAACAAGGGCGCCAATCGGCGCCCTTGTGGTTTGCAGCGTAGAGGCCTAGCCCAGCTCGACGATTTCGTAGTCGTGGCTGATATCCACCCCGGCACGGCCCAGCATGATCGAGGCCGAGCAGTATTTTTCCGCCGACAGCTCCACCGCGCGCTTGACCTGGGCTTCCTTCAGCCCACGGCCCTTGACCACGAAATGCAGGTGGATCTTGGTGAATACCTTGGGCTCCTCGCTGGCGCGTTCGGCGTCGAGAAACACCTCGCAGCTTTCCACCGGCTGACGCCCTTTGCGCAGAATGCTGACCACATCGAAGTTGCTGCAACCGCCCAGGCCGATCAGCAGCATTTCCATCGGCCGAATGCCGAGGTTGCGACCGCCGGCATCAGGCGGGCCGTCCATCACCACGGCATGGCCGCTACCGGACTCGCCGAGGAACAGGGCTTCACCGGCCCACTGCACGCGCGCTTTCATTGATTCAGGCTCCCTGGGTGGAAAGTTCGGCAGGTTAGCACAGCCATGGAATCCCCTGCTGTGTGGCCTGTGCGACAAAGTTCCACGGAGTAGTGTTAGCCAGGTCGCAAAATACGCCCTGGTCATCGTATGTCTGTTAAGCTGACGCCGGAATGCTGGCACACTTGGCCGGATAACCAATAAGAAATTGCCGTTGGATAAAGGCCTTCATTTTTCATATTCGGGACTCGGGCATGGTTGCTATTACCCTCACACCTAAAATCAAGAACCTCGACAAGCTTCTCGCACACTGTCATCGCCGTCGCTACACCGCCAAAAGCACCATCATCTACGCAGGTGATCGCTGCGAAACGCTGTTCTTCATCGTCAAGGGCTCGGTCACCATCCTGATCGAGGATGACGACGGCCGCGAAATGATCATCGCCTACCTCAACTCTGGCGACTTCTTCGGTGAGATGGGCCTGTTCGAGAAGGATGGCGCGGAGAAGGAGCGCAGCGCCTGGGTACGCGCCAAGACCGAATGCGAAGTGGCGGAAATCAGCTACGCCAAATTCCGCGAACTGACCCAGCAGGACCCCGACATCCTCTTCGCCCTCGGCAGCCAGATGGCAGAGCGCCTGCGCAACACCACGCGCAAGGTCGGCGATCTAGCCTTCCTCGATGTCACCGGCCGCGTCGCCCGCACCCTGCTCGATCTGTGCAAGCAGCCGGACGCCATGACCCACCCGGACGGCATGCAGATCAAGATCACCCGCCAGGAAATCGGCCGCATCGTCGGCTGCTCGCGGGAGATGGTCGGTCGCGTACTCAAGTCCCTGGAAGAACAGGGCCTGGTGCACGTGAAAGGCAAGACCATGGTGGTCTTCGGCACGCGCTGAAAACCCGCTCCATGAAAAAGCCGGCTTGATTGCCGGCTTTTTCGTTTACTCGGGGTCCTTGCCGACCACCGTCGGCCGCCCTCGCTCGGGAAAGAACAAACGCTGCAGCTCGGCCCCGGGGCTCTCAGCCCGCATAAAAGCCTCGCCGACCAGGAAGGCATACACCTCGCTGATCTCCATCAGCTCGACATCGGCGCGATTGAGAATGCCGCTCTCAGTCACCACCAGGCGCTCACGCGGAATGCGCGGCAGCAGGTCCAGAGTGGTTTCCAGGCTGACCTCGAAGGTGTGCAGGTTACGGTTGTTGATCCCCACCAGCGGCGTATCCAGGGTATTGAGCGCGCGCTCCAGTTCGTTGCCATCATGCACCTCCACCAGCACGTCGAGGCCGACATCCTTGGCCACCGCGGCCAGTTCGGCCATGCGCACGTCATCCAGGCAGGACACGATCAGCAGCACGCAATCGGCGCCGAGGGCGCGGGCCTCGACGATCTGGTAGGGATCGACCATGAAATCCTTGCGGATCACCGGCAGCGCGCAGGCGGCGCGAGCCTGCTGCAGGTATTCATCGGCACCCTGGAAGAAATCGATATCGGTCAGCACCGACAGGCAGGTGGCACCGCCGGCCTCGTAGCTGCGGGCAATATCGGCGGGCACGAAGTCGGCGCGCAGCACGCCCTTGCTCGGCGAGGCCTTCTTGATCTCGGCAATCACCGCCGGCTGCTTGCGCGCCGCCTGCTCCAGCAGCGCGCGGGCAAAGCCGCGCGGGGCATCGGCGGCGCGGGCGGCCGCTTCCAGTTCGGCGAGGCTGACCTGGACGCGGCGCGCGGCCACTTCCTCGAACTTACGGGCGACGATCTTCTCCAGTACGGTTGGCACGCTCACCCTTCGTTCTCCTGTTTGAATACCGCGGTAAAGGACACCAGCTCCTCCAGCTTCTCGCGCGCCAGCCCGGTGTGCAAGGCATCGTGCGCCAGCTGCACGCCTTCGCGCAGACTGCTGGCATGGTCGGCGGCGTACAGCGCGGCGCCTGCATTGAGCACGATCATGTCGGCAGCCTTCTGGCCATTCTCGGTCTTGCGCCGCCCCAGCGCGTCGCGGATCAGTTCCAGCGACTGCTCGGCGTTGTCGACGGTCAGGCCGATCAGGCTCTGACTCTTGATGGCGAAATCCTCGGGCTGGATGCGGTACTCGCTGACCTTGCCGTCCTTGAGCTCGGCGACGAAGGTAGGCGCGGCCAGGCTGATCTCGTCCAGGCCATCCTGCGCGTGCACCACCAATACATGCTCGCTACCCAGGCGCTGCAGCACTTCGGCCATCGGCCGACACAGCGCCTGGCTGAACACGCCGATGACCTGATGCCTGGCACCAGCGGGGTTGGTCATCGGGCCGAGCATGTTGAAGAGGGTGCGCAGGCCCAGCTCGCGGCGCGGGCCGATGGCGTGCTTCATCGCCCCGTGATGAGACGGCGCGAACATGAAACCAACGCCTACGCTCTCGACGCAGCGCGCCACCTGCTCGGGCTTGAGCCCCAGGTAGACGCCGGCCGCTTCCAGCAGATCGGCACTGCCGCTCTTGCCGGAGACTGCGCGGTTGCCGTGCTTGGCCACCTTGCCGCCGGCCGCCGCGACGACGAATGCCGCCGCGGTGGAGACGTTGAAGATATTCATGCCGTCGCCACCGGTGCCGCAGGTGTCGACCAGGCGCTCGGCGTCGATGACCACCGGAGCCGCCAGCTCACGCATGACGCTGGCGGCGCCGACGATCTCGTCGATGGTCTCGCTCTTCATGCGCATGCCCATGAGGAAGGCGCCGATCTGCGCATCGGTGCACTGGCCGGTCATGATTTCGCGCATCACCGCCTGCATTTCCTCGGTGGTCAGATCGAGCTGGGCGACGATCCGGCCCAGAGCTTCCTTGATATTCATGCGCGCACGCCTCCGGTCTGCTTGAGGAAATTGGCGAACAGTTCGTGGCCCTGCTCGGTGAGGATGGACTCGGGGTGGAACTGCACGCCCTCGACGTTCAGGGTCTTGTGGCGCAGGCCCATGATCTCGTCGACCGAGCCGTCGTCATGCTGGGTCCAGGCGGTGATCTCCAGACAGTCCGGCAGGGTTTCGCGCTTGACCACCAGGGAATGATAGCGGGTCACGGTGAGCGGGTTGTTCAGGCCGGCGAACACGCCCTTGTCCGCATGGAACACCGGGCTGGTCTTGCCATGCATCACCTGGCGCGCACGCACCACGTCGCCGCCGTAGGCCTGGCCGATGCTCTGGTGGCCCAGGCAGACGCCGAGGATCGGCAGCTTGCCGGCGAAATGCAGGATGGCCTCGATGGACACCCCCGCCTCGGTCGGCGTGCACGGGCCGGGCGAGACGACGATGCGCTCGGGCTTCAGTGCTTCGATTTCGGCGATGCTCAGCTCGTCGTTGCGGATCACATGGACGTCGGCGCCCAGCTCGCCCAGGTACTGCACGACGTTGTAGGTGAAGGAGTCGTAGTTGTCGATCATCAAAAGCATGGCACGGCTCCTGTTATTCCTGGGCCTGGACGGCAGTCTGTTCGGCGAGCGCGACGGCGCGGAACATGGCGCGGCGCTTGTTCAGGGTTTCTTCCCACTCCAAGGCGGGCACCGAGTCGGCGACGATGCCGGCGCCGGCCTGCACGTGCAGTTCACCGTCCTTGATCACCGCGGTACGAATGGCGATGGCGGTGTCCATGTTGCCGTTCCAGGCGTAGTAGCCGACTGCGCCGCCGTAGACGCCGCGCTTGACCGGCTCCAACTCATCGATGATTTCCATCGCGCGGATCTTCGGCGCACCGGACAGGGTGCCGGCCGGCAGGATGGCGCGCAGCGCATCCATCGCCGACAGCTCGGGTTTCAGCTGACCGGTGACGTTGGAGACGATATGCATGACGTTGGAATAGCGCTCGATGACCATCTTCTCGGTCAGCTTGACCGAGCCGACCTGCGAAACACGGCCGGTGTCGTTACGGCCCAGATCGATCAGCATCAGGTGCTCGGCGATTTCCTTGGCGTCGGACAGCAGGTCGTCTTCCAGCGCCTTGTCCGCCTCCTCGCTGGCGCCGCGCGGACGCGTACCGGCGATGGGGCGCACGGTGACCAGACCATCCTCGACGCGCACCAGCACCTCGGGCGAGGAGCCGACCACATGAAAGTCACCGAAATTGAAGAAGTACATATACGGCGTCGGGTTGATGCAGCGCAGCGCGCGGTACAGGTCGATGGGCGCGGCCTTGAACGGAATCGACATGCGCTGGGAGATCACCACCTGCATGCAGTCGCCGGCCAGGATGTACTCCTTGATTAAACGGACCGCCGCCTCGTAGTCGCCCTGGCTGTAGCTGGAGCGAAACGCCGGCTCCTCGCCCAAAGGCGCAGACAGGTCCACGCCCAGGCGTGGGGTGATCGGCTGGCGCAGCTTGTGCAGGATCTCGCGCAGACGCACATGGCCTTGCTCGAAGGCATCCGGCTGCGCCGGGTCGGCCAGAACGATGCCGTGCATCTTGCCGGCCAGGTTGTCGAACACCACCACCGCGTCGGAGACCATCAGCAGGATGTCCGGCGTGCCCAGCGCATCGGGATTCACCCCGGCAGCCAACTTGGGCTCGACGTAACGCACGCTGTCATAGCCGAAGTAGCCCACCAGGCCACCGTTGAAGCGCGGCAGACCAGCGATGGTCGGCACCTTGTAGCGCGCCTTGAACTGCTCGACGAACTCCAGCGGGTCGGCGCATTGGTGGCGCTCGACCTCGACGCCGTCGGTGCTGACCACGACATCATGGCCATGCACGCGCAGCACGGTGCGCGCCGGCAGGCCGATGATCGAATAACGGCCCCACTTCTCGCCGCCCTGTACGGATTCGAGCAGGTAGGAGTTGGGCGCATCGGCCAGTTTCAGGTAGATGGACAGCGGCGTGTCGAAATCCACCAGGGTTTCGCAGGCCAGCGGAATGCGGTTGTAGCCTTCGGCGGCTAAACGCAGGAATTCTTCATGGGTCATGATCAGCCTCATGGCTCGGGGAAAACGGTCGGGTGCAAACGGGCCGCGCGCAGCGGCAGGACGAAATCAGACGCGCCAGCGCCAACGGGCCAGGGCCTTGATGACCTTCATCCAGAGTTTGCAGCTAACCACCACGGTGCGATCTCGACAGGCGGGGGAATAAGGAGAGCGGCCACGGTAGCGCAGCCGCTCGACCTAAGCAACCCGTAGGCGCTCGCTCGTAGGCGATTCGGCGATTGCCCGCAAGCGGGCTGCTGCGGGCAAATGCAATTACAGCAGCTCGGCGAGGCTATCGACCACCACCGCCGGACGTTCCTCGGCAATCGGCCGGCCATGGTTGTAGCCATAGCTCACGGCGACGCAGGGCACGCCGGCTGCGCGGGCGGCCAGCACATCATTGCGCGAATCGCCGACGAACAGCGCTTGTGCCGCCTCGACCCCAGCCAGATGCATCACCTGCAGCAGCGCAGCCGGGTCGGGCTTCTGCTGCGGCAGGGTGTCGCCGCCAATGATCCAGCGGAAGTAACCGCCCAGGCCGACCTGATCCAGCAGCGGCGCGACGAAACGCTCCGGCTTGTTGGTCACCACCGCCAGCTCCACGGCCGCCGTGCTCAAGGCTTCGAGCAGCTCGTGCACGCCGGGGTAGAGCGCGGTCAGGTTGTGGCAGTCGGCGTAGATATCGAGAAAGCGTGCCAGCGCCTGCTCCGTCTCGGCCTCGCCCACGGCCGAGTGATCCAGACCGCCGGCCAGGGCGCGCCGAACCAGCACGCGGGCGCCGTTGCCGACCCACTCGCGAACCTGTGCCACGCCAGCCGGCGGACGGCCCAGCTCGACCAGCATGCGGTCGACCGCTGCGGCCAGATCCGGTACCGAGTCGATCAAAGTGCCGTCCAGGTCGAACATCACCAGGCGCGGCAGCTCACCGCCGCACAGCGCGCGCAGCGGTTTCATCCACGCACCTGGGCCAGTTCGGCGCGCATGGCGTCGATCACCGCCTTGTAGTCCGGCTGGTTGAAGATGGCCGAGCCGGCGACGAAGGTGTCCGCGCCCGCCTCGGCGATCTCGCGGATGTTCTGCACGTTCACGCCGCCGTCGATCTCCAGGCGGATCTCGCGGCCGCTGGCGTCGATCAGCGCGCGGGCTTCACGCAGCTTGTCGAGGGTGCCGGGGATGAACTTCTGCCCGCCGAAGCCGGGGTTGACGCTCATCAGCAAAATCATGTCGACCTTGTCCATCACGTACTTGAGCACGTCCAGCGGAGTGGCCGGGTTGAACACCAGACCCGCCTTGGCGCCGCCGCTCTTGATCAGTTGCAGGCTGCGGTCGATGTGCTCGGACGCTTCCGGGTGGAAGGTGATATAGCTGGCGCCAGCTTCGATGAATTCGCCGATGATGCGATCCACCGGCTTGACCATCAGGTGCGCATCGATCGGCGCGGTGATGCCGTACTTGCGCAGCGCCGAGCAGACCATCGGGCCGATGGTCAGGTTGGGCACGTAGTGGTTGTCCATGACATCGAAGTGGACGATGTCCGCCCCGGCGGCGAGTACGTTGTCCACTTCCTCGCCCAGGCGGGCGAAGTCGGCGGAAAGGATCGACGGGGCGATGGCGAAGGGTTGCATGGCGCACCTCTGAGTGCTGAATCATGGTGGCGCGCATTGTAACGGTTGAATGGCTATCTGGCAGCGCCACTGGATCAGGCGCGCCAATTCGTCTCACGGCAGAAAGCCCAGCCGTTTTCCCGGCGTGCCCCTTATCCAACTAACAAGACACTGACCCCGCTATCAGGGTGATCACCTTCTACCCCGGCACCGGAACGCTGCCGTGCTTACTGCCTTCGAGCGCCTCTCGAAACCGCCAGCCTTTACCGCAAGCGCCAATGGGCCAGATTGAATTCATGCGCAGGGAGCATCCCGCCAAGTCCTCCCCCGACGCCCGAACGCCAATCCTGCGCCAGACGCCTGACAAAAGCCGGGCGCGGCATTAGGCTCAGTTGCAGATCATCGGAGCCTTGAAGATGCGCCCAACCTTACTTGCCCTACTCGGTTTCTGCCTGCTCTCCTGTCTCTCAGCCTGGGCCGAGGAGCCGGCCGAGGACGCGCCGACTGATAGCGCCGACACCCCAGCGGCAAGCGAACGCCCTTTGCTGCCCGAACGCAGCATCAGCGAGGCGCAGACGCTGGAGCAACGCCTGGACAAACGTGAACAGCAAATGCTGCAGGCTGGCGCCGAGAGCTTTCTCGCCCTGTGGCTGCCGGCCAACGTCGGCGAGCCCAGCGGTGCGGTGATCCTGTTGCCTGGCGACGTGGAAAACGCCGATGGCGCTGCCGCAGTCGGCCCGCTACGGCGCAAGTTGCCCGATGCCGGCTGGCACAGCCTGAGCATCACCCTGCCCGATCCCGACGGCGACGCGCTACCGCCGCGTACCGCCAACTCCGAAACGCCCGCGCCAGCTGGCGACGAAGCCAGCGACACGGAGGCGGAAAGCACTGCAGACGATTCGCCAGAGCCGACAGCCGCACCCGCCGCTGCGGCGTTCACCCCCGAACAGCGGCGCCAGGCGCATGTCGAGCGGGTCATGGCGCGCATCGAGGCGGCCATCGCCTTCGCCGACCAGCAGCAGGCCAAGGAAATCGTGCTGCTGGGCCATGGCAGCGGAGCGTACTGGGCCGCCCGTTACCTCAGTGAACGCAAGCCACAGAACGTGCAGAACCTGCTGATGGTGGCCGCCGAGCTGCCGGCAGGCTTCGCTCAGCCACTGGACGAGTTGGTGGCGCAGCTGCCGGTGGCCACTGGCGACTTCTATTACAAGGATCAGGCGAGCGAGCGCCAGGCAGCCCTCAAGCGTCTGCAGGCCAGCAAGCGTGCCAAGCTACCTACTTATATACAGGTGGCCATGAAAGCCTTGCCCGGCAACCTGCCGGTTCAGGAGGAACAGTTGTATCGACGCCTGCGCGGCTGGCTGCAACTGCATATCCGCGCCAGCGGCGGCTAGCGCAGACCTCGACGCTGGCGCACCAGCGCATAGGCCTGATGCAACTGTCGGGTGGTTTCGGTCGCCTCGCGAATTCGTTCCGGTGAGGCGCCGGAGCCGGCCAACTTGTCCGGATGATGGCGGCTGAGCAGGCGGCGATAGGCGCGTTTGATCTGCTCCGGCTCGCTGCCTTCGTTCACCCCGAGCAGGCGCAAGGCCTCCTGGTAACTGCCACCCGCGGGGGTCGGTTGCTGTCCTCGGCGCGGCGCATATTCCTCGCCCAGGCCGTCGAGACGGGCACTGTCCCAGCCCAGCCACTTGCCCCACAACAGGATCAATTCACGTTCGCTGGGCGGCACTCGTCCGTCGACCCAGGCCATACGCCAACAGGCACGTAGCAGTTGCTCGGCACGCTCGCGCTGGCGCTGCAGCGGTCGGCGCAGATTGTCGCGCCCGGTCTTGCCACGGGAGAAGGCCTCGATGGCGCGCCGCTGCCCAGCCTCATCGAGCGCCAGACGCTGCATCTCCGAGCGCGCCTGCTGGATGTGGCGCTGCACCACGCGGCCATCGCTCTTGGCCAGACGACCGAGCATCAGAAACAGCAATTCGTCGTCCGCCGGGGCAGCACGCCCGCCAAGGCGCTCGCGCAGATTGTCCCAGCCGTGCAGACGCAGGCGGCGATCCAGCGCCTGCCCGAGCAGCCCGCCGAGCAGCGCACCGGGAATGCTGGCCAGCGCCAGGCCCGCGGCAGCCCCGAGCATGGTTGCCGGCCAGAGCACCTAGCGTGCCTCCTGCAGCAGGCGTTCCACCTCGGCCAGGCGCTCGTGGGTGCCAACGTCGATCCAGCACCCGGCATGGCGCTCACCGCTAACCTGCCCCTGCTGCATGGCCGAGCGCAGCAGCGGCGCCAGCTTGAAAGCGCCTGGCTGGCAGGCGGCGAACAGACGCGGATGCAATACAGCGATACCGCTGTAGGTCAGGCGCTCACCCAGCGACTCGGCGTCCTGTACCTGACCCATCGCCAGAACGAAATCCCCTTGCGGGTGATGCGCCGGGTTGTCCACCAGCACCAGATGCGCCAGGCCGCTCATGGGCTTGCGCAGCTCGGCGAACGGGTAATCGGTGAAGATGTCGCCGTTGACCACCAGAAATGGCTCATCAACCAACAGCGGTAGCGCCTTGAAGATGCCACCGCCGGTTTCCAGAGGCTCGCCCTCGGGTGAGTAAACGATGTGCGCACCAAAGCGCGAGCCATCACCGAGGTAGTCCTCGATCTGCTGGCCCAACCAGGCGTGATTGATCACCAGCTCGGTGAAGCCGGCGGCGACCAGGGCGCGGACGTGATACTCGATCAACGGTACGCCAGCCGCCTTCACCAGCGGTTTCGGCGTATGCAGGGTCAGCGGACGCAGGCGTTCACCCTTGCCGGCGGCGAGGATCATCGCCTTCATGCAAGCGCCCCTTCTTCTATCGCCAGGCTGGCGAGCAATTCGCCCAGCTCGGCCAGCTCTGGCCGGCGCGCAAGTACGGCACGGATGTAAGCGAAGAAGCGCGGTACGTCACCCAGATACTTGGGCTTGCCGTCGCGATGGCAGATGCGCGCGAAGATGCCGATCACCTTGAGGTGGCGCTGCACACCCATCAGATCGCTGGCACGCAGGAAGTCCTCCAGCGACGCCTGTACCGGAATACCGGCCGCCCGTGCCCGTTCCCAGTATCCCTGCAGCCAGCCCTGCACCCGCGCCTCGGGCCAGCTGAGAAAGGCATCCTTGAACAAGCAGGTGATGTCATAGGTCACCGGGCCGTATACGGCATCCTGAAAGTCCAGCACCCCGGGATTGGGCGAGCTATGCATCAGGTTGCGCGGCATGAAGTCGCGATGCACCAGCACCTTGGGCTGGGCCAGAGCGCTGTCGATCAGCAGTTGGCTGATGCGCTGCCAGGCCGCCTGCTGCTCGGCATTGAACTCGACCTGCAGGTGGCGCTGCACGTACCACTCGGGAAACAGTTGCAGCTCACGGCGCAGCAGGGCCTCGTCGTAATGCGGCAGATCGGCGTCCATCGGCAAGAGCTGCTGGGCCAGCAGCGCATCGATGGCATCGGCGAACAGCGAATCGGCATTGGCCTCGTCGATCACCTCGAGATAGGTCTGGCGGCCCAGATCATCCAGCACCAGAAAGCCCTGCTCGAGATTGGCAGCCAGCACCTGCGGCACATGCACGCCGGCACTGGCCAGCAGGGCGGCGACCGTGACGAAGGGGCGGCAATCCTCCTGCGGCGGCGGCGCATCCATCAGGATCAGGCTGCGCGCCCCGCTCTGCCAACGGAAATAGCGGCGAAAACTGGCATCGCTGCTGGCGGGGGTCAGCTCGGCAGCCGGCACCGGGCCCCAGCCTCGCTCGGCGAACAGCAGTGGCAATTGCTCGGCGAGCCAGACTTGCAGGTGTTGCAGACGTACATCGTGTTCAGGCATCAAGGGGTCTCCGACGGCGCTAGCCGTTGCGCGGGTCATGCTTTATTATCCAGCATCTTTTTCAGCCCATCGAGAGGCGTGCGGCCCCTGGGCCGGTAGCGCGCAGGAAGCCCGGACTAACAAGATGGCAGTAAAACACCCCGCGTTCCGCAAGAAATTCCCGCTGCTGGTTACCGGCAGTCTTCTGGCCTTACAGCCCGCGTTCAGCCTACAGTCCTTTGCCGCCGAGCAATACGATTGCCAGGCGTCGCCTACGGGCGGCTGGGCCTGTGCGCCAAAGACAGCCCCCAGCGCCCTGCCACCGCGTCCACAGCACAGCCGTAGCGCTGTCAGCACCACCAGCGGCTCTGCCACTGCAACTGCCGCCAAGCAGGAACCGGCTCCGGCGTTGGTCACCGAGAGCAAGGGCCGCGCCCTGGCTTCGCGCAGTCCTGATTACAGTCATTTGGACTGGGTCCCGCGCGATAAGTTGACCGCCGCTCAGCTGGCCGAAGCAGGCCCCTACTGCGCGGGTGCCTATATCGAGCCCCTGCGTCCGGGCATGGATGACACCACCCCGCTCGACGAGTCGCCGATGTATGTGTCGGCCAAGGCCTCGCGCTACGAGCAGGAAAAGCAGATCGCCACCCTGGCCGGCGACGTGGTTCTGCGCCAGTCCGGCATGCAGGTCGAGGCCGACGAGGCCAGCCTGCACCAGGCCGAAAACCGCGGCGAGCTGGTCGGCAACGTGCGCCTGCGCGACAAGGGCACGCTGGTGGTCGGTGACCGCGCCGAGCTGCAACTCGACAACGGCGAAGCCCGTATCGACAACGCCGAATACGTGATGCACCAGGCTCACGTGCGCGGCAGCGCGCTCTACGCCAAGCGTGAAGAGACCGCGATCATCCGCCTCAAGGACGGCACCTACACCCGCTGCGAGCCGGGTGACAATGCCTGGCACCTGAAGGGCAACAACGTCACCCTGAACCCGGCGACCGGATTCGGTACCGCGACCAACGTAACACTGCGGGTCAAGGACATTCCGGTGTTCTACACCCCGTACATCTATTTCCCGATCGACGACCGTCGCCAGTCCGGCTTCCTGCCGCCGAGCATGGGCACCTCCAGCGACAACGGCTTCTCGCTGCAGACCCCCTACTACTTCAACCTGGCGCCGAACTACGACGCCACGCTCTACCCCACCTATATGGCCAAGCGTGGCCTGCTGATGGAAGGCGAATTCCGCTACCTGACCGAGAGCAGCGAAGGCCAGGTCGGCGGTGCATGGCTCAACGACCAGGAAGACGAGCGCAAGCTGCAGTCCGAATACGAAGACCAGCGCTGGATGTACAGCTGGCAGCACAAGCAGGGCCTGAATTCGCGCCTGCTGGCCGAAGTCGACTACACCGACATCAGCGACCCCTACTACTTCCAGGATCTCGATACCGACCTGGGTATCGAAACGACCACCTACGTGAACCAGCGCGGCACGCTGACTTATCGTGGCGACAGCTATCGCGCTCGCCTGAATCTGCATGCGTATGAGCTGGCAAACATCACCGACGTAACGCCATACGACCGCCTGCCGCAGATCACCCTGGACGGCAAGCTGCCGTTCAACCCGGGTGGTCTGGACTTCACTTACGGCACCGAGTACGTACGCTTCGATCGCGATCTGCGTTCGGGCTTCTTCATCAACGAAGACGGCGTCGCCGAACAAAGCTGGTATGACACGCGTATTCGCGGCCTGGCGCGTGCTACCGGTGAACGAGTACATCTCGAGCCTGCTGTCAGCCTGCCACTGGATTGGACCTGGGGCTTTATCAAGCCGCAGGTCAAATACATGCAGACCCATTACGACATCAGCCTGGACCAGCAGGGCAAGAACACTCTGCTTGCCGAGCAGACCTACAAGGGTACGCAAAATCGCGGCGTCGGCCTGTTCAGCGTCGACAGCGGTCTGTACTTCGACCGCAACACTCAGCTGTTCGGCAAGGACTTCCGTCAGACCCTGGAGCCGCGCGCCTTCTATCTCTACGTACCGGAAGAGGATCAGACCGACATCCCGATCTTCGACACTGGCGAGCCGACCTTCAGCTACGCCTCGCTGTGGCGCGAGAACCGCTTCTCCGGCAAGGACCGTATCGGCGACGAGAACAAGCTGTCGCTGGGCGTGACCAGCCGCTGGATCGAGCCCAACGGTTTCGAGCGTCAACGTTTCAGCATCGGCCAGGCCTTCTACTTCGAAGACCGCAAGGTGCAGTTGGCCGGCATCGACTACCGCACCCGTCCCGACGCCACCACAGACGTGTCACCCTACGCGCTGGAATACCTGTATCGCTTCAACCGCGACTGGCGCTTCTCCTCCACCTTCAACTGGGATCCGGACGAGCACGCCACCCGCTCGGGCAGCGCAATGTTCCACTACCAGCCGGAAGACAACCCGAACAAGGTGGTCAACCTGGGCTATCGCTATCGTAACGACACCGTGCGCTACGACCGCGACAGCGGCACCTGGACCACCAACCCGGACTATGGCACCCCGGGCAGCCCCAACTACATCAAGAACTACTACAAGATCGACCAGCATGACTTCTCCGTCATCTGGCCGCTGGTTCCGCAGTGGAGCCTGATCTCGCGCTGGCAGTATGACTACGGCCGCAACCGCACCCTGGAGGCCTTCGGTGGCTTCGAGTACGACAGCTGCTGCTGGAAACTGCGTCTGATCAACCGCTACTGGATCGACTACGACGAAGTCAGCCTCAACCCATCGCGCAACGACGAGCCGGACCGCGGCATCTTCCTGCAGATCGTCCTCAAGGGCCTCGGCGGCGTTGTTGGCAACAAGGTGGAAACTTTCCTCGACCAAGGCATTCAAGGTTACCGTGAACGTGAAGACCAAGCTTTCTGATCGCCTGCGCCCCCTGCTGTTGGGCGCGGCGCTGCTGGCGGCAACGGCTCAGGCCCAAGTTCGCCCTCTCGACCGCGTAGTGGCCATCGTCGACAACGACGTGGTCATGCAAAGCCAGCTCGACGCGCGCCTGCGTGAAGTGCAGCAAACCATCGACAAGCGCGGCGGCGCCCTGCCGCCCGAGCACGTGCTGAGCCAGCAGGTGCTCGAGCGTCTGATCATCGAGAACATCCAGCTGCAGATCGGCGAACGCTCCGGCATCCGCATCACCGACGAGGAACTGAACCAGGCCATGGGCACCATCGCCCAGCGCAACGGCATGTCGCTGGAACAGTTCCGCCAGGCCCTGGCGCGCGACGGACTGTCCTACGCCGACGCGCGTGACCAGGTACGTCGCGAGATGATCATCAGCCGCGTGCGTCAGCGCCGCGTGGCCGAGCGCATCCAGGTCACCGACCAGGAGGTGCAGAACTTCCTCGCCTCCGACCTGGGCAAGATGCAGCTGTCGGAAGAGTTCCGCCTGGCCAACATCCTCATCCCGGTTTCCGAAGGCGCCTCCTCCAGCGAAATCCAGGCTGCCGACCGCCAGGCGCGCGAGCTGTATCAGCAGCTGCAGCAGGGCGCGGACTTCGCCCAGCTGGCCATTTCCCGTTCGGCCAGCGAAACCGCGCTGGAAGGCGGCGAGATGGGCTGGCGCAAGGCCGGACAGCTGCCGCCACCTTTCGACAGCATGATCAGCCAGCTGAACCCGGGCGAGGTCACCGAGCCGGTGCGCACGCCGGGCGGCTTCATCATCCTCAAGCTGATCGAGAAGCGCGGTGGCGACACTCAGGTGCGTGACGAAGTGCATGTGCGCCACATCCTGATCAAGCCCAGCGAGATCCGCAGCCCCGAGGAAACCCGCCGCCTGGTGGAGCGCCTGTACCAGCGCATCGTCGCCGGCGAGGACTTCGCCGAGCTGGCCAAGAGCTTCTCCGAGGACCCGGGCTCGGCTCTCAACGGCGGCGATCTCAACTGGATCGATCCCAACGCCCTGGTACCCGAGTTCCGCCAGGTGATGAGCGAGACCGCCAGCGGCGAGCTGTCCAAGCCGTTCCAGACCCAGTTCGGCTGGCACGTACTGCAGGTCATGGGCCGCCGCGCCACCGACAGCAGCGCGCAGTTCCGCGAGCAGCAAGCGGCCAACCTGCTACGCAACCGCAAGTATGACGAAGAGCTGCAGGCCTGGCTGCGCCAGATCCGCGACGAAGCCTACGTCGAAACCAAGCTGTAACAGCCGTTTCGAACGCAAGAGCCCGGCCCAGCGCCGGGCTTTTTCGTTCCTGGCCCGGCGGCGTACACTGGCGCCCCGCGTCGTCACCGAGACCGACCATGAATACGCAGCAACGCTTTGCCCTCACCCCTGGCGAGCCAGCCGGCATAGGCCCGGATCTTTGCCTTCTGCTGGCACGCGAGCCCCAGCCAGTACCACTGGTGGCCATCGCCAGCCTGGCACTGCTGGCCGAGCGGGCGCAGCAGCTGGGGCTGGCCATCGAGTTGCTGGCGGTCGGCCCCGAACAATGGCCGGATAGCCCGGCAGCAGCCGGCAGCCTGTATGTCTGGGATACACCGCTCGCTGTCCCGGCGCACGCCGGCCGCCTCGATCCGGCCAACGCCGGTTACGTGCTGGAAACGCTCACCCGCGCCGGACAAGGCTGTCTGGATGGCACCTTCGCCGCGATGATCACCGCCCCGGTGCACAAGGGCGTGATCAACGAGGCCAGTATTGCCTTCTCCGGGCACACCGAGTTTCTCGCCGAGCTGACCGCGACCGAGCAGGTGGTGATGATGCTCGCCACCCGTGGCCTGCGCGTGGCGCTGGTCACCACGCACCTGCCGCTCAAGGATGTAGCCGCCGCCATCACCGCCGAGCGTCTGCAGCGGGTGACGCGCATTCTGCATGCCGACCTGCAGGCCAAGTTCGGCATTGCCGCGCCGCGCATTCTGGTATGCGGGCTCAACCCTCATGCGGGCGAAGGCGGTCATCTGGGCCGCGAAGAAATCGAGATCATCGAGCCGACGCTGGAGCGTCTGCGCACCGAAGGCATGAACCTGATCGGTCCGCTGCCGGCCGATACCCTGTTCACCCCCAAGCATCTCGAGCACGCCGATGCGGTGCTCGCCATGTATCACGACCAGGGCCTGCCCGTGCTCAAGTTCAAGGGTTTCGGTGCGGCGCTGAACGTGACCCTGGGCCTGCCGATCATCCGCACCTCGGTCGATCACGGCACCGCGCTGGACCTGGCCGGCAGCGGCAAGATCGACACCGGCAGCCTGCAGGTGGCGCTGGAAACCGCCTACCAGATGGCGGCAGCCAGCAGCGGCAAGTCACAAGCGGCGGGTTAATGGCGGCGGCCATAGGGCCCGGCTGCAATTCGGGTCCAGCGCCGCCCTGTTTCCCGTATTGCAGCCGGGCTACGCCTCGCCAGCGTCACAAAATCCGCGCGCGCGACGCGCGTGCCTACAGCCGCAGCGTCTTTCGCTGTTAAACTGCGCGACTTTGCCTTATCGCTCTCGGCTCCTGCTTGATGCTTGCAGCCTGAGGCTTGGAGCTGTCGCCATGTCCGAATACCAACACCGCGCGCGCAAGCGCTTCGGCCAGAACTTCCTGCACGATGCCGGCGTCATCGACCGCATCCTGCGCGCCATTCGCGCCAAGGAAGGCGAGCGCCTGCTGGAAATCGGGCCGGGCCAGGGCGCCATCACCGAGGGCTTGCTCGGCAGCGGCGCGCAGCTCGACGTGATCGAACTGGACCTCGACCTGATTCCCATCCTGCAAGGTAAGTTCGGCGACAATCCACGCTTTCGCCTGAACCAGGGCGACGCGCTGAAATTCGACTTCGCCCGCCTCGAGGCCGCTCCCGGCAGCCTGCGCGTGGTCGGCAACCTGCCCTACAACATCTCCACCCCGCTGATTTTCCACCTGCTGGACAACGCGCCACTGATTCGCGACATGCACTTCATGCTGCAGAAGGAAGTGGTCGAGCGCATGGCCGCCGGTCCGGGCGGTGGTGATTGGGGCCGGCTGTCGATCATGGTGCAATACCATTGCCGCGTGGAGCACCTGTTCAACGTCGGCCCCGGCGCCTTCAATCCGCCGCCCAAGGTCGATTCGGCCATCGTGCGCCTGGTGCCGCATGAGGTGCTGCCGCACCCGGCCAAGGACCACCGCCTGCTCGAACGCGTCGTGCGCGAAGCCTTCAACCAGCGCCGCAAGACGCTGCGCAACACGCTCAAGCAGTTACTGCCCGCCGAGGCCATCGAAGCGGCCGGCGTCGACGGCAGCCTGCGGCCGGAACAGCTGGACTTGGCCGCCTTCGTTCGTCTGGCCGATCAGCTCGCCCTGCAGCCCGCGTCCGCACAGGACTAAACTGCCAATACGCTCAACGGATCTCCCGCATGTCCGACCCTCGTTATCAGATCGACGTCAGCGTCACCACCCGCTATCTGGCTGCGCAATCGCAGCCGGAGCAGAACCGTTATGCGTTCTCCTACACCGTGACCATCGTCAACAATGGCCAGCTGCCAGCCAAACTGCTGTCGCGCCACTGGATCATCACCGATGGCGACGGCCGCGTGCAGGAAGTACGAGGCGCCGGAGTCGTGGGCCAGCAGCCCGATATCGCCCCGGGCGCCAGCCACACCTACAGCAGCGGCACGGTGATGGCCACGCAGGTCGGCATCATGCAGGGCAGCTATCAGATGCTCGCCGAAGACGGCAAACGCTTCGATGCGACCATCACGCCGTTCCGTCTGGCCGTACCGGGAGCCCTTCACTGATGGCCGTCTACGCCGTCGGCGACCTGCAGGGCTGCCTGCAACCGCTCAAGTGCCTGCTGGAACAGGTGGCCTTCGACCCGGCTCAGGATCAGCTGTGGCTGGTGGGCGATCTGGTCAACCGCGGCCCGCAGTCGCTGGAAACCCTGCGTTTTCTCTACTCCATCCGCCATGCCCTGACCTGCGTGCTGGGCAATCATGATCTGCACCTGCTGGCCGTGGCGCACAATATCGAGCGCCTGAAGAAGGGCGACACCCTGCGCGAAATTCTCGACGCACCGGACCGCGACGATCTTCTCGATTGGTTGCGCCTGCAGAAGCTGGTGCACCACGACGCCGAGCGTCAGATCACCCTGGTGCATGCCGGCATCCCGCCGCAATGGAGCCTGGCCAAGGCGCTCAAGCGCGCCGCCGAAGTCGAGGAAGTGCTGCGCGACGATGCCCGCCTGCCGCTGTTCCTCGATGGCATGTACGGCAACGAGCCGGCGAAATGGAACAAGGACCTGCACGGCGTGACCCGCCTGCGGGTGATCACCAACTATTTCACCCGCATGCGCTTCTGCACCGCCGACGGCACCCTCGACCTCAAGAGCAAGGAGGGCGTGGGCAGCGCACCGCCCGGCTTCGCCCCCTGGTTCAGCCATCCGCAGCGCAAGATGCGCGGCGAGAAGATCATCTTCGGCCATTGGGCGGCGCTCGATGGCAACTGCCAGGAGCCCGGTCTCTATGCCCTGGATACCGGATGCGTCTGGGGCGGCGCGATGACCCTGCTGAACGTCGACAGCGGCGCGCTTCATCGCTGCACCTGTCCCAAGCAATAAGCGCCCGAGGCACATCCAAGATCACTCGAAGGTCCCCGAACATGAGCGAATTCAAGCGAATTTCCCCGCAACAAGCCCAGGAGCTGCGCAGCAATGGCGCGGTGGTTGTCGACATCCGCGACCCGCAGAGCTTCGCCCTTGGCCATATCAGCGGCTCACGGCACCTGGACAACCACTCCTTGCACGATTTCATCACCCACGCCGACCTCGATGCGCCGCTGATCGTCTCCTGCTATCACGGCAACTCCAGCCAGAGCGCAGCCGCCTACCTGGCAGGCCAGGGCTTTAGCGAGGTGTACAGCCTCGACGGCGGATTCGAGCTGTGGCGCGCGACCTTCCCCAGCGAAACCGCGCAAGGCAGCGAAGAATAATTTTCGCCGAACCGGCAGGCCCCGCCCCCTCTGGCCTGCCGAGCTTTCCCGACGCACGGTAACATCCAGTTATCGTTGTCCCCGCCTTGACGCTCTGCAGAACGAACTATTCTGTTACTCAGGCCATCCCACTCAAGGTAGAGCCGGCCAACCGGCATCGGGCCATCGGTAACGACCTTTTAGGGTTTTGGGGGATTCTTCCCGGCTTGTCCTGAGCCGGGGTCATCCAGCACCCGCACGACCGATCCCGAGCCAGCTTTCAGCATCGAGCGAGGTGAAGTCATGAGTATTTTCAGTCACTTCCAACAGCGTTTCGAGGCGACCCGCCAGGAGGAGTACTCGCTGCAGGAGTATCTCGAACTGTGCAAACAGGATCGCAGCGCTTACGCCACTGCGGCCGAGCGCCTGCTGATGGCTATCGGCGAACCGGAGTTGCTCGACACTTCGACCAACTCGCGTCTCTCGAGAATCTTTTCCAACAAGGTGATCCGTCGCTATCCGGCCTTCGCCGACTTCCACGGCATGGAAGAGTGCATCGACCAGATCGTCTCCTACTTCAGGCATGCCGCGCAGGGCCTGGAAGAGAAGAAACAGATCCTTTACCTGCTGGGCCCGGTGGGGGGCGGTAAATCCTCGCTGGCCGAAAAGCTCAAGCAGCTGATGGAGAAGGTGCCCTTCTACGCCATCAAGGGCTCGCCGGTGTTCGAGTCGCCGCTGGGGCTGTTCAACGCCGCCGAGGATGGCGCCATCCTCGAAGAGGACTACGGCATCCCGCGCCGCTACCTCAACTCGATCATGTCGCCTTGGGCCACCAAGCGCCTGCAGGAGTTCGGCGGCGACATCAGCCAGTTCCGCGTGGTCAAGCTCTATCCGTCGATCCTCAACCAGATCGCCGTGGCCAAGACCGAGCCGGGCGACGAGAACAACCAGGACATTTCCGCCCTGGTCGGCAAGGTGGATATCCGCAAGCTGGAGGAATTCCCGCAGAACGACGCCGACGCCTACAGCTACTCGGGCGCGCTGTGCCGGGCCAACCAAGGCCTGATGGAATTCGTCGAGATGTTCAAGGCACCGATCAAGGTGCTGCACCCGCTGCTCACCGCCACCCAGGAGGGCAACTACAACAGCACCGAGGGCCTCGGCGCGATTCCCTACAGCGGCATCCTGCTGGCTCACTCCAACGAATCCGAGTGGCACAGCTTCCGTAACAACAAGAACAACGAGGCCTTCATCGACCGTATCTACATCGTCAAGGTGCCTTACTGCCTGCGCGTCACCGACGAGGTGAAGATCTACGACAAGCTGCTGATCAACAGCTCGCTGGCCAAAGCCCATTGCGCGCCGGACACACTGAAGATGCTCGCCCAGTTCAGCGTGCTGAGCCGACTCAAGGAGCCGGAAAACTCCAACATCTACTCGAAGATGCGCGTCTACGACGGCGAGAACCTCAAGGACACCGACCCGAAAGCCAAGTCGATTCAGGAATACCGCGACGCAGCCGGGGTCGACGAAGGCATGAACGGCCTGTCGACCCGCTTCGCCTTCAAGATCCTCTCCAAGGTATTCAACTTCGACCCGCACGAGATCGCCGCCAACCCGGTGCATCTGTTGTACGTACTGGAGCAGCAGATCGAACAGGAACAGTTCCCTGCCGAAGTGCGCGAGCGCTACCTGCGCTACATCAAGGAGTACCTGGCGCCGCGCTACATCGAGTTCATCGGCAAGGAGATCCAGACCGCCTACCTCGAGTCCTACAGCGAATACGGGCAGAACATCTTCGACCGCTACGTGCTGTACGCCGACTTCTGGATTCAGGATCAGGAATACCGCGATCCGGAAACCGGCGAGATCCTCAACCGCGTGGCACTCAACGAGGAACTGGAGAAGATCGAGAAACCGGCCGGCATCAGCAATCCGAAGGACTTCCGCAACGAGATCGTCAACTTCGTGCTGCGTGCCCGCGCCAACAACAACGGCAAGAACCCCACCTGGCTCAGCTACGAGAAGCTGCGTGTGGTCATCGAGAAGAAGATGTTCTCCAACACCGAGGACCTGCTCCCGGTCATCAGCTTCAACGCCAAGGGCAGCAAGGAGGAACAGCAGAAGCACAACGACTTCGTCAAACGCATGGTCGAGCGCGGCTACACCGAGAAGCAGGTGCGCCTGCTGTCGGAGTGGTACCTGCGGGTTCGCAAGTCTCAGTAAGCCCTATCCGGCGCGTAGCCCGCGCCGGGTCATTCGCTGCCTGCCTGTGACTACGGGCAGGCTAGGGAGATGTCATGAGCTATGTGATCGACCGGCGCCTGAATGGCAAGAACAAGAGCACGGTAAACCGCCAGCGCTTCCTGCGGCGCTACCGCGAACATATCAAGAAGGCGGTGGAGGAAGCCGTCAGCCGGCGCTCCATCACCGACATGGAGCACGGCGAACAGATCAGCATTCCCGGCCGCGATATCGACGAGCCGGTGCTGCACCACGGCCGCGGCGGCAAGCAGACCATCGTCCATCCCGGCAACAAGGAGTTCACCGCCGGCGAACGCATCCCCAGGCCGCAGGGTGGTGGCGGTGGGCGCGGCAGTGGCAAGGCGAGCAACTCCGGCGAGGGCATGGACGAGTTCGTCTTCCAGATCACTCAGGAAGAATTCCTCGACTTCATGTTCGAAGACCTGGAGCTGCCCAACCTGGTCAAACGCCACCTGACCGGCGCAGATACCTTCAAGACCGTGCGCGCCGGTATTAGCAACGAAGGCAATCCGTCACGCATCAACATCATCCGCACCCTGCGCTCGGCCCATGCACGGCGTATCGCCCTGTCCGGCTCCAGCCGCGCCAAACTGCGCGAGGCGAAGGCCGAACTGCTGCGCCTTAGAACGGAAGAACCGGACAACTTCAGCGATATTCAGGAAATCGAAGCGGAAATCGAACGTTTGAGCGCGCGCATCCACCGCGTGCCCTTTCTCGATACCTTCGACCTCAAGTACAACCTGCTGACCAAGCAGCCCAACCCCAGCTCCAAGGCGGTGATGTTCTGCCTGATGGACGTGTCCGGCTCCATGACCCAGGCCACCAAGGACATCGCCAAGCGCTTCTTCATCCTGCTTTACCTGTTCCTCAAGCGGAACTACGACAAGATCGAGGTGGTGTTCATCCGCCACCACACCAGTGCGAAAGAGGTGGACGAAGAGGAGTTCTTCTACTCCCGCGAGACCGGCGGCACCATCGTCTCCAGCGCCCTGAAGCTGATGCAGGAGATCATGGCCGAGCGTTACCCAATCAACGAATGGAACATCTATGCCGCCCAGGCGTCGGACGGCGACAACTGGAACGATGACTCGCCGGTGTGTCGGGATATATTGATCAACCAGATCATGCCGTTCGTGCAGTACTTCACCTACGTCGAGATCACCCCGCGCGAACACCAGGCGCTGTGGTTCGAGTACGAGCAGGTGGCCGAAGCCTTCGCCGAAAGCTTTGCCCAGCAGCAGCTGGTGTCCGCGGCGGACATCTACCCGGTGTTCCGCGAACTGTTCCAGCGTCGCCTGGTGAGTTGAGGGCCATGCCATGAGTGCCACTGCCAAAAAACGCCAGCCGCTGTCCACCGGCTCGGAATGGACCTTCGAGCTGATCCGTCAGTACGACAAGGAAATCGCGCGCATCGCCGAGCGCTACGCGCTGGACACCTACCCCAACCAGATCGAAGTGATCACCGCCGAGCAGATGATGGATGCCTACGCCTCGGTGGGCATGCCGCTGGGCTATCACCACTGGTCCTACGGCAAGCATTTTCTCGCCACCGAAAAAGGCTACAAGCGTGGGCAGATGGGCCTGGCCTACGAGATCGTGATCAACTCCGATCCCTGCATCGCCTACCTGATGGAGGAAAACACCATCTGCATGCAGGCGCTGGTGATCGCCCATGCCTGCTATGGCCACAACAGCTTCTTCAAGGGCAACTACCTGTTCCGCACCTGGACCGATGCCAGCTCGATCATCGACTACCTGGTGTTCGCCAAGCAGTACATCATGCAGTGCGAGGAGCGCCACGGCATCGATGCCGTGGAGGAACTGCTGGATTCCTGCCATGCCCTGATGAACTACGGCGTCGACCGCTACAAGCGCCCCTACCCGATCTCCGCAGAGGAGGAGCGCAAGCGCCAGAAGGACCGTGAAGAGCATCTACAGAAGCAGATCAACGACCTGTGGCGCACCATTCCCAGGAGTGCGGACAAGGGCGGCGAGAAGGACAGCAAGCGCTTCCCGGCCGAGCCGCAGGAGAACATCCTCTATTTCCTCGAGAAGCACGCACCGCTGCTGGAGCCCTGGCAGCGCGAGGTGATCCGCATCGTGCGCAAGATCGCCCAGTACTTCTACCCGCAGCGCCAGACCCAGGTGATGAACGAGGGCTGGGCCACCTTCTGGCACTACACCCTGATGAACGACCTGTACGACGAGGGCCTGGTCACCGACGGCTTCATGATGGAGTTTCTGCAGTCGCACACCAGCGTTGTCTATCAGCCGCCGTTCGACAGCCCCTACTACAGCGGCATCAACCCCTACGCCCTGGGCTTCGCCATGTACCGCGACATCCGCCGCATCTGCGAAGAGCCTACCGAAGAGGACAAGCGCTGGTTCCCCGACATCGCCGGCAGCGACTGGCTGACCACCCTCAAGTTCGCCATGACCAGCTTCAAGGACGAGAGCTTCATCCTGCAGTTCCTCTCGCCCAAGGTGATCCGCGATTTCAAGCTGTTCGGCATTCTCGATGACGATCAGAAGGACGAACTGCTGGTACCGGCCATCCACGACGAATCCGGCTACCGCACCATCCGCGAGCTGCTGGCGGCGCAGTACAACCTGGGCAACCGCGAACCCAACGTGCAGATCTGGAGCATCGACCGCCGTGGCGACCGCTCGCTGACCTTGCGTCACCAGCAGCATGACCGCAAGCCGCTGGGCGACTCCACCGAAGAAGTGCTCAAGCACCTGCACCGCCTGTGGGGGTTCGACATCCATCTGGAGGTCTGCCAAGGCGACCAGCTGATCACCACCCAGCACGTGCCGCCGCGAGGAGAGACGGAAGGCGAAGGCGACTATCCGCGCCTCGACCTGGTCATTCCACCCATTTGATCGGTTGCCCGGCATGGCTAGGAGCCTCAGCATCGCAGGCAGACTCTGCGAGACGTCCTGCATGCGCGTATTTCTGGTATTGCTGTTGTGCCTGGGGCTGGCCACCTGTGCCAGCCATATACCCCAGGCACAGATCATCACCCCCGCCAACGACGCGCTCGCCGGGCGTCACGGTTTCGAGCTGATCGATCCACAATCTTCCCTGGAGGGTGAAGCGCCCTTTCCGGAGCGCTATCGCCAGCTGCCGCAGTTGCTGCTGCATGGCCTTTCCGCCCGCGGCTACCACGAGAGCCAGCAGCCGCAACTGCGCGTCTATTACTGGCTGGCGGTTCGCGACGAACCGCTGACCTTCAAGGTCGATGTACCGCCGCCCAACCCGCTTGGTCCCTATCAGGCCATCCATCGCCTGCGTGACGAGACCGGCACGCTGCGCTTGCGCCTTACCGACCTGGACGAGCGCGTCCTCTGGGAAGGCGTCATCAGCACCGGCCTGAGCCCCGCGCGCGACAACGCCGAGTTGCTGGAGCGCGCCACCCGGGCGCTGACCGAGCAGATCCCGCTGGCCACCCGGTAGGCGTCGCAGCCGCCCAGGCCAGCGCAGCAATGGCAGGCTGGCGTATCAAGCCGGGGCGCGCGGCGCACCCTACCGATCTTCGGTATCCTCTGCACTCAACGGAGGATTCCCATGCAGATTTACAAAGTCGGCGGGGCAGTGCGCGATCGCCTGCTCGGCCGTCCCGTCAGCGAAGTGGACTGGGTCGTGGTCGGTGCCAGCGCCGAGCAGATGCTCGAGCTCGGCTACCGTCCGGTGGGCGCCGACTTTCCGGTGTTCCTGCACCCGCAGACGGGTGAGGAATATGCACTGGCCCGCACCGAGCGCAAGAGCGGGCGCGGCTACGGCGGCTTCACCTTTCATGCCAGCCCCGAAGTCACGCTGGAAGAGGACCTGATCCGCCGCGACCTGAGCGTCAACGCCATGGCCGAAGACGAACAGGGCAAGCTGATCGATCCCTACGGCGGCCAGCAGGATCTTGCCGCGCGCATCCTGCGCCACGTGTCCCCCGCCTTTGCCGAAGACCCGCTGCGCGTACTGCGCGTGGCCCGCTTCGCCGCACGCTATGCGCCGCTCGGTTTCCATGTGGCGGATGAGACCCTGGGCCTGATGTGCCAGCTGGCCGAGTCCGGCGAACTGGCCCACCTCACGGCCGAGCGCAGCTGGAAGGAAATCTCCCGCGCGCTGATGGAGCCGCGCCCGGACGTCTTCATCCAGGTGCTGCGCGACTGCGGCGCACTGGCAGCCCTGCTGCCGGAGGTGGACGATCTGTTCGGCGTACCGCAGCCGGAGGCGCATCACCCGGAAATCGACACCGGCGTGCATGTGCTGAGCGTGCTGCGTCAGTGCGCGGAACACGACCAGCCGCTCAGCGTGCGCTGGGCCTGCCTGCTGCACGACGTCGGCAAGGGCCTGACGCCGGAGGCCGAATGGCCGCGCCATATCGCCCATGAACACAAGGGGCTGCGCCTGATCCAGGCGATCAACGAGCGCTGCAAGGCGCCGCGCGACTGCGCCGAGCTGGCAATGCTGGTCGGCGAGTTTCACACCCACGGCCATCGCGCGCTGGAGCTGCGCCCCTCGACGCTGCTGGAACTGCTGCAACGCTTCGACGTATTCCGCCGCCCGCAACGCTTCGCCGAATTCGTCGCCGCCTGCGAAATGGACGCGCGTGGTCGCCTGGGCCTGGAGCAACGCGAATACCCACAGGGTGCCTACCTGCTGGGCGCCGCCGAGGCAGCACGACAGGTACCGGTCAAACCGTTGCTGGAGAAGGGATTCAAGGGTGCAGAGCTGGGCGAGGCGCTCAACCGCGAGCGTCTGCAGGCACTCAAGGCCTACAAAGAGCAACATGCCCCCTCGTAGGAGCCCGCTTGCGGGCGATCATCGCCGGCAAGCCGGCTCCTACAGAGCGCCGCAGCAACCGTAGCCCGGATGCAATCCGGGGCGATTCTGAGGCCGTCACCCGGATTGCATCCGGGCTACGAAGGGCGCGTCTGCAGCAGCTCTGCCGGCGTCAGCTCGACACCGCGCCACTGAAAGGCCGCTGGCCATAGCTGCTGATCGATCTGCGCCGACGCCCACAACTCGGCGAACGAACGCCCATCCAGCGGATGCCGCAGCTGCGGTGCCAGTAGCGCCAGCGGCCAGAGCACGAAGGCATTCTTGAGGATTTCCGCGCGGGGCAGCACCAGCCCGTTGAAGTTGCCAACCTGCTCGCCGTACAGCAGCACGTCGATATCCAGCGGCAGGCCCTTGCGATCCGGCGCGTAGCGGCCGTTATCGGCCTCGATGAATTTCAGCCGACGATCCAGCTCCAGCAGCGGCAGCTCGGTTTCGCCGACCACCACCAGGTTGAAGAAGTTGCCGCTCTTGATGCCCACCGCGTGGCTCTCGAAGACCGGTGAGCAACACATGTCATCGAGCAGACCGGCAAGCGCATCGAGCCCGGCGACAAGGTGAGCCTCGCGCTCGATATTGCTGCCAAGGCCGAGAAAGACCCGAGTCAGAGGCATCCGCGCTCGATCTCCACGCCTACGCCGCCACGCGCGGCCGGCACTGCGCCGGGCTTGGTCAGCTTCAGACGCATCCAGGGAATGTTGAACTCGTCCATCAGGATCTGCACCAGACGCTCGGCAAAGGTCTCCACCAGAATGAACTGCGATTCGGCGGCGAAGGCCTGAATACGTGCGGACACACTGGCGTAGTCGAGCGCCAGGTTGAGGTCGTCACCGGCCGCAGCAGGGCGGTTGTCCCAGGCCATCTGCAGGTCGAGACGCAGGCACTGGCGAATCTCGCGTTCCCAATCGTAGGCGCCGATCACCGTGTCGACCTCCAGGCCCTCGATAAATACTCTGTCCACCTGCCCTCTCCGCGCCACGACAAGGACGCTGCACCTCGTTAGAATCGGGCCACCCCATGCCCTGGAATGGCCACCATGTTCTGGCTTCTGGCAATCCTTGCCTACCTGCTCGGTTCGTTGTCCTTCGCCATCCTGCTCAGCCGACTTGCAGGCGGGCCGGACCCGCGTGTCAGCGGCTCGGGCAACCCTGGCGCCACCAACATGCTGCGCGTGGCCGGCAAGAAGCTGGCCGTCATGACGCTGATCGGCGACCTGTTCAAGGGCCTGCTACCGATCCTCATCGCCAAGCTGCTCGGCCTGAGCCTGAACCAGCAGGCCTGGATCGGCCTGGCGGCAGTGGTCGGCCACCTCTACCCGCTGTACTTCCGCTTCCGTGGCGGCAAGGGCGTGGCCACTGCCGCCGGCATGCTGCTCGGCCTCTACCCGCCGGCCGCCCTGCTTGCCCTGGCGGCCTGGGCGCTGGTCTTCCTGCTGACCCGCACCAGCTCGCTGGCCTCGCTGATCGCCACGCCGTTGACGCTACCGCTGCTGGCCTGGCAACAACCGGCGGCCTTGCTGCCGGCCTGCGTGCTCACCGGGCTGATCGTCTGGCGTCACCGCAGCAATCTGCGTGATCTGTTCGCCGGCCGCGAGCGGCGCTTCTGACTGACAAACAAAACCTGCCTATACCAGAGGCGCTTACAGCGCCGGCAACGACTCCATCGGCCAGCGCGCCTGCACCTTGATCGCCAGGTCCTCATGCTGCCCGGCCAGCAACCGCTGGCAACCGGCGTAGGCGATCATCGCGCCGTTGTCGGTGCAGAAGCGCGGCCGCGCGTAGAACACCTTGCCCTTCAGCTCACCCAGCATGCGCTCCAGATGCTCGCGCAGGGCCTTGTTGGCACTCACCCCACCGGCGATCACCAGGCTGTTCAGGCCGGTCTGCTTGAGCGCACGCTTGCACTTGATGGTCAGAGTCTCAACCACCGCCTGCTGGAAGGCCAGCGCGATGTCGCGGCGGGCTTGGTCGAGGTCGTCGCCGCTGTCGCGGCACTGCTGCCAGGTGTTCAGGGCGAAGGTCTTCAGACCGCTGAAGCTGAAATCCAGCCCCGGACGGTCGGTCATCGGCCGCGGGAAGACGAAGCGCCCCGGCGTGCCCTGCTCGGCCAGTTTGGCGATCTCCGGCCCACCGGGATAATTCAGCCCCATCAGCTTGGCGGTCTTGTCGAAGGCCTCACCGGCCGCATCGTCCAGCGACTCGCCGAGCAACTGGTACTGGCCGATGCCATCGACCCGCACCAGCTGCGTGTGACCGCCGGAAACCAGCAGGGCGACGAAGGGAAAGGCCGGCGGCTGCTCCTCGAGCATCGGCGCCAGCAGGTGACCCTCCATATGGTGCACGCCAACGGCCGGCACGCCCCAGGCGAAGGCCAGCGCCTGCGCGCAGGAGGCACCGACCAGCAGCGCTCCGACCAGGCCGGGTCCCGCGGTATAGGCCAGCGCATCGATATCGCTCGGCTCGCGCCCGGCTTCGTCGAGCACCTGGCGGATTAGCGGCAGCATGCGCTTGACGTGGTCGCGCGAGGCCAATTCCGGCACCACGCCGCCATAGATGCGATGCAGGTCGATCTGGCTGAACAGGGCGTCGGCCAGCAGGCCGCGCTCGCTGTCATAGAGCGCGACGCCGGTTTCATCGCAGGAAGTTTCCAATCCCAGTACGAGCATGGAGCTTGAACCTTGGTTTGCCGCGTGGAACAAAGGCGCGCATGATAAGCGCCGCCCGGCGGAGCGGCCAGCGCTTTTCGATCAGAGGGCTTTGCATTCCTCGGCTCGAGGGGGTAACATCCGCAACCCTTAAAAACCGACGCAACCCGAGCCATTTTGCCGGGAACGCGTTCACCCCGGTAATTAATGAAGGTACGACCTGGATGCCAGCCGTCAAAGTTAAAGAGAACGAACCCTTCGACGTAGCCCTGCGTCGTTTCAAGCGCTCCTGCGAAAAAGCCGGTGTACTGGCTGAAGTTCGTAGCCGCGAATTCTACGAAAAGCCGACCGCTGAGCGTAAGCGCAAGGCCGCTGCCGCTGTTAAGCGTCACGCCAAGAAAGTGCAGCGCGAGCAGCGTCGCAGCGTTCGCCTGTACTAATCAAGTACGGCAACGCCCGAATGCCCGGCTCACGCCGGGCATTGCATTTGAAAGACTCCGCCTCGCACCTTAGCGAGTGAGCGGAGTTTTTGCTTTTCTACCAATCGTTGTCCCGCGCTCGCGCCGGACAGTATGCTGAGCGCCTATGGCCGGCCTGATTCCGCAATCCTTCATCGATGACCTGCTCAACCGCACCGACATCGTCGATGTGGTGAGTTCGCGCATCCAGCTGAAGAAGACCGGCAAGAACTACAGCGCCTGCTGCCCGTTCCACAAGGAAAAGACCCCCTCCTTCACCGTCAGCCCGGACAAGCAGTTCTACTACTGCTTCGGCTGCGGCGCCGGCGGCAATGCCCTCGGCTTCGTCATGGACCACGATCAGCTGGAATTCCCCCAGGCGATCGAGGAACTGGCCAAGCGCGCCGGCATGGACGTGCCGCGCGAGGAAGGCGGTCGCGGGCGCACACCGCGCCAGCCGGTGGACTCGCCGCTCTACCCGCTGCTGGAGGCCGCCGCCGAACATTATCGCCAGGCGCTGAAGAGCCACCCGCAACGCAAGTACGCCGTGGACTATCTCAAAGGCCGCGGCCTGACCGGTGAAATCGCCCGCGACTTCGGCCTCGGCTTCGCCCCGCCCGGCTGGGACAACCTGCTCAAGCAGCTGGGCGGCGACGCCCTGCAGCAGAAGGCGATGATCGACGCCGGCCTGCTGATCGAGAACGCCGACAACGGCAGGCGCTACGACCGCTTCCGCGACCGCATCATGTTCCCCATCCGCGACAGCCGCGGCCGGGTGATCGCCTTCGGCGGCCGGGTGCTGGGCGACGACAAGCCCAAGTACCTCAATTCGCCGGAAACCGCAGTGTTCCACAAGGGCCAGGAGCTCTACGGCCTGTACGAGGCACGCAAGCACAACCGCGATCTCGACGAGATCATGGTGGTCGAAGGCTACATGGACGTCATCGCCCTGGCCCAGCAGGGCCTGCGCAATGCCGTGGCGACCCTGGGCACGGCCACCAGCGAGGAGCACCTCAAGCGCCTGTTCCGCATCGTGCCCAGCGTGCTGTTCTGCTTCGACGGCGACGCCGCCGGGCGCAACGCCGCCTGGCGCGCCCTGGAATCCACCCTGCCGAGCCTGCAGGACGGCCGCCGCGCGCGCTTTCTGTTCCTGCCCGAAGGCGAAGACCCGGACACCCTGGTGCGCGCCGAGGGCACCGACGCCTTCCGCGCACGCATCAACCAGCATGCCCAGCCGCTGGCCGACTACTTCTTCCAGCAGCTGTCCGAAGAAGCCGACCCGCGCTCGCTGGAAGGCAAGGCCCACCTGGTGACCCTGGCTGCGCCGTTGATCGACAAGATTCCCGGCAACAACCTGCGCGCCCTGATGCGCCAGCGCCTGAGCGAGATCACCGGTCTTTCCGGCGAGGCCCTCAGCCAGGTGGCCAGCGCCCCGCGCAGCCACGCACCGAGCACCATCAGCCAGGCGCCCAGCAGCGACTATCCGGATTACGGCGATATCCCCGACAGCGCCTATTACGACGCCATGCCGGATCTCGGCGGCTACGAGCAGCCCGCGCCACCCCAGCAGCAGGCGTACGAGCGCAGCAACGACGGCGGCAAGGGCAACTGGAAGAAAGAAGGCGGCAAGTGGAGCAAGAAGGGCAAGGGCGATTTCGCCCCACGCGCGCCGCGCACTGCCGTCAGCGTCGAATCGCCGCATCTGAGCGCCCTGCGCACCCTGCTGCACCATCCGCAACTGGCGCAGAAGGTGGAGGATGTCAGCCACTTCGCCGACGAGGAAGACACCTACGCGCAGTTGCTGGTGGCCCTGGTCGGCGCCCTGCAGAAGAACCCCGGCATGCGCTCGCTGCAACTGATCGCGCGCTGGCACGGCACCGAGCAGGGCCGTCTACTACGGGCCCTGGCGGAAAAGGAATGGTTGATTTCGGCGGACAACCTTGAACAACAGTTTTTCGACACTATAACTACTCTTGCAGCCCGCCAACGCGAGCGCAGCCTGGAACAGTTGCTGCGCAAGGCCCGCCTAAGTGAGTTGAGCGCAGAGGAAAAAGATCAGCTGCGCGCCCTGCTAAGCCGTAACGCATTACCAGTCTCCCCCTCCCCAACTGGCGCGTAAGGGTCTTATTCAGGTATAATCCGCGGCTTGTTTTCAGCCCGCCAAGACCTTCAGTGGATAGGGTGTTATGTCCGTAAAAGCGCAACAGCAATCTCGTTTGAAAGAATTGATCAGCCGTGGTCGCGAGCAGGGTTACCTGACGTACGCGGAGGTCAATGACCACCTGCCGGAAGACATTTCCGATCCGGAACAGGTGGAAGACATCATCCGCATGATCAACGACATGGGGATCAACGTATTCGAGAGTGCTCCGGATGCGGACGCCCTGTTGTTGGCCGAAGCCGACACCGACGAGGCTGCAGCCGAAGAAGCCGCTGCCGCCCTCGCCGCCGTTGAGACCGATATCGGCCGCACCACCGACCCGGTGCGCATGTACATGCGTGAAATGGGCACCGTGGAACTGCTGACCCGCGAAGGCGAGATCGAAATCGCCAAGCGCATCGAGGAAGGCATCCGCGAAGTCATGAGCGCCATCGCTCACTTCCCCGGCACCGTCGAAGGCATCCTCGCCGAGTACAACCGTGTCACCACCGAGGGCGGCCGCCTGGCCGAAGTCCTCAGTGGCTACATCGACCCGGATGACGGCAGCGTGCCCGACGAAGCCGCCGCCCCCGTTCCCGTCAAGGAAGGCGCCGCCGCTGAAGAGAGCGACGACGAAGAAGACGAAGAGAGCGGCGACGACGAGGAAGAAGAAGGCGATGGCGGCCCGGACCCGGAAGAAGCGGCTCGCCGTTTCAGCGCCGTGGCCGAGCAGCAGGAGAAAGTCCAGAAGGCCCTGAAGAAGCACGGTCGTGGCAGCAAGCAGGCCACCGAAGAGCTGGCCGCGCTGGCCGAGCTGTTCATGCCGATCAAGCTGGTGCCCAAGCAGTACGACGCCCTGGTCACCCAGGTGCGCGACGCCCTCGACCGTCTGCGTGCGCAAGAGCGCGCCATCATGCAGCTGTGCGTACGTGATGCGCGCATGCCGCGTGCCGACTTCCTGCGCCTGTTCCCGGGCAACGAAATCGACATGGACTGGGCCGCCGACCTGGCCAAGGGCAAGGCCAAGTACGCCGAAGCCCTGGGCAACCTGCAGGGCGACATCCAGCGCTGCCAGCAGAAGCTGGCCGACCTGGAAGCCGAGTGCAGCCTGAGCCTGGCCGAGATCAAGGACATCAACCGTCGCATGTCCATCGGTGAGGCGAAAGCTCGCCGCGCCAAGAAGGAAATGGTCGAGGCCAACCTGCGTCTGGTGATCTCCATCGCCAAGAAGTACACCAACCGCGGCCTGCAGTTCCTCGACCTGATCCAGGAAGGCAACATCGGCCTGATGAAGGCGGTGGACAAGTTCGAATACCGTCGCGGCTACAAGTTCTCGACCTACGCCACCTGGTGGATTCGCCAGGCGATCACCCGCTCGATCGCCGACCAGGCGCGCACCATCCGTATTCCGGTGCACATGATCGAGACCATCAACAAGCTCAACCGCATCTCCCGTCAGATGCTGCAGGAAATGGGTCGCGAGCCCACTCCGGAAGAGCTGGGTGAGCGCATGGAAATGCCCGAGGACAAGATCCGCAAGGTATTGAAGATCGCCAAAGAGCCGATCTCCATGGAAACCCCGATTGGCGACGACGAAGATTCGCATCTGGGCGACTTCATCGAGGACAGCACCATGCAGTCCCCGATCGACGTGGCCACCGTCGAAAGCCTCAAGGAAGCCACTCGCGAAGTGCTGGCCGGCCTCACCGCCCGTGAAGCCAAGGTCCTGCGCATGCGCTTCGGTATCGACATGAACACCGACCACACCCTCGAGGAAGTGGGCAAGCAGTTCGATGTCACCCGTGAGCGTATTCGTCAGATCGAAGCCAAGGCGCTGCGCAAGCTGCGTCACCCGACGCGAAGCGAGCACCTGCGCTCCTTCCTCGACGAGTAAGACCAGAACCCCCGGCCCAGGCCGGGGGTTTTGCTTCCAGCCCCCCTATTTCTCTCCCGAGCGCTCGCCGCCAGTGAAGTCAAACTGCCATCCGTGCCGGCAGGGGGCTACACTGCAACGGACACTGGTTGCTATCAAAGAGGCGATCATGCCGCGCTTGCCGGCCATTCTGTTGTTGTGCCTGGCGTACTGGACAACCCCGGCCCTTGCCCTGACTCTCAGCGAGGAGGAACGCACCTGGCTGGCCGCCCAGGCGGAGCTGCGCCTAGGTGTGGATACCTCCTGGCCTCCGTTCGAGTTTCGTGACGATCAGGGCCGCTACCAGGGCCTGACCGCCGACTACGTCAGGCTGATCGAAAGCCGCCTCGGCCTGAAGCTGCAGCCTGTCGAGCCGAGCAGCTGGAGCGAGGTGCTGGACCAGGCCCGAGCCGGCCAGATACATCTGCTACCGGGCGTGATGTCGACGCCCGAGCGCCAGGACTACCTGGTCTTCACGCGGCCCTACCTGGACTTCCCCATCGTCATCCTGGCCCGCAACGGCGGGCCGCAGCCCAGAAAGCTCAGAGACCTCTATGGCCTGAAGGTCGCCGTGGTGGCCGACTACGCCCCGCACGAGCTGCTGCGTCAGCAGCACCCGGACCTCAGCCTGATGCCACTGCCCAGCGTCGCCGCGGCGCTGCAGGCGCTGGCCACCGGCCAGGCGGATGCGCTGGTCGGCGATCTGGCATCCAGCGTCTGGAGCCTGCGCCAGCTCAAGCTCGACGGCCTGTACATCAGCGGTGAAACGCCCTATCGCTACCAGCTGGCGATGGCCGCGCCGCGCAATCACGCGATACTGGCCGGCATCCTCGACAAGCTGTTCGCCGAGCTCAGCCCCGCCGAAGTCGCGGCGTTGCAGACACCCTGGATCGGCAGCGTGCTGGACAAGCGCAGCGCCTGGCGCGAAGCCCTGCTCTACGGCCTGCCGGCACTGCTCGGCCTGCTGGCGATCATCGCCATCATCCTGCGCATCAATCGCCGCCTGAACAGCGAGATGCGCAACCGCGAAGCGCTGGAGCAGGAACTGCGCAGCCGCGAGCAGCATTTTCGCGACATGGTGGAAAGCCTCTCGGCCATCACCTGGGAAGCGGAGTCCAGCGGGCTGACCTACACCTACGTTTCGCCCCACGCCGAGAAGCTGCTCGGTTACCCCCTGGAAGACTGGCTCCAGCCCGGCTTCTGGCAACGCCACCTGCATCCGGACGATCAACAGCGCACCCTGCGCCGCTGCCTGGAGCAATGCGCCGCCGGCGAGGATCACGCGCTGGAATATCGCCTGCTGGCAGCCGACGGTCATGTGGTCTGGGTGCGCGACATCGTCACCCTGCTGCAGCGCGGCGATCAGCAGGTGGTCCGTGGCCTGATGATCGACATCAGCGAGGCCAAGCAGACCGAACATGCCCTGCGCCTGTCGGAACAGAAGTTCGCCTCGGTGTTCCAGCAGTGCCCGGACATTCTGGTCATCGCCCGCCGCACCGATGGCGTGCTGCTCGAGGTCAACGCCGCCTTCACCGAGCAGACCGGCGTCAGCGTCGAGCAGGCCCTGGGCAAGACCGCCACCGAGCTGGATATCTGGGGCGTTCCCGGCATCGGCCCGAACCTGCTGCTGCGCCTGCAGGACCAGAACCTGCGCAACCTGGAGATGCCCTTTCGCCGCGCCGACGGCAGCCTGTTCACCGGCCTGATATCGGCCGAAGCCTTCCAGCTCGACGACGTGCCGGCGCTGGTGGTGGTGGTGCGCGACATCAGCCAGCTCAAGGCCACCCAGCAGCAGCTGCAGATCTCCGAGGAAAAGTTCGCCAGAGCCTTCCACGCCTCGCCCGACGGTCTGCTGATCAGCCGTATGCGCGATGGCTTGCTGATCGAGGCCAACGACGGCTTCACCCGCATCACCGGCTACCAGCTCGACGAAGTGGCCAACCAGAGCACCCTCAGCCTGGGCATCTGGGCCGACCCACAGGATCGTCAGCGCCTGGTCGAGCGGATTCGCCAGCACGGCAGCGTGCGCGACATGATCGCCCGGGTTCGCACCAAGAGCGGCCAGCTGCGCCTCTGCGAACTGTCGGCGCAGCCGCTGCCCGTCGGTGGCGAAGACTGCCTGCTGACCATCGCCCGCGACATCACCGAACGCCAGCAGATGCAGGAAGAACTGCAGCAGGCCGCCACCGTGTTCGAAAGCACCGCCGAAGGCGTGATGATCACCGACCTCGAACAACGCATCACCGCGGTCAACCGCGCCTTCACCGAGATCACCGGCTATGCCGAGGCCGAAGCCCTTGGCCAGCGCCCCAGCCTGCTCGCCTCCGGCCAGCATGACCAGGCCTTCTACAACGCCATGTGGCATTGCCTGGCGACCAACGGTCACTGGCAGGGCGAGATCTGGAACCGGCGCAAGAACGGCGAGCTCTACCCCGAGTGGCTGACCATCAGCGCAGTGCGCAACGCCGACAACCAGATCACCCATTTCGTCGGCGTGTTCGCCGACATCTCCAGCCTCAAGCATGCCCAGGCCCGCCTCGACCATCAGGCCCACCACGACCCGCTGACCGGTCTGCCCAATCGCCTGCTGTTCGAGAACCGCCTGCGCAGCGCACTGGACGGCTCACGCGCGGAAGACCGCGCCGGCGCCGTGCTGTTTCTCGACCTCGACCGCTTCAAGCAGATCAACGACAGCCTCGGCCACCCGGTTGGCGACCAACTGCTCAGGGCCATCGCCGCGCGCCTGAAACTGCAATTGCGCGACATCGACACCGTCGCCCGCCTCGGTGGCGATGAATTCATCATCCTGCTGCCGGGCCTGCAGCAGGCAGAGGACGCCGATCAGGTCGCGCAGAAGCTGCTCGACTGCTTCACCGCCCCCTTCGATATCGATCACCACGAGTTCTTCGTCAGCGCCAGCATCGGCATCAGCCTCTACCCCAAGGACGGCGCGGATGTCGCCACCCTGGTCAAGAATGCCGATGCCGCCATGTACCAATCCAAGGCCAAGGGGCGCAACCGCAGCGAGTTCTATACACGCTCGCTGACCTTCCAGGTCAACGAACGCATGGCCATGGAACAGGAACTGCGCCGCGCCCTGGAACGCGACGAACTGTGCCTCTACTACCAGCCCAAGTACTGCCTGCGCAGCCAGCGACTGGTCGGCGCCGAAGCGCTGGTGCGCTGGCCGCACCCGGTATTCGGCGACATCCCGCCGGATCGCTTCATCCCCGTGGCTGAAGAAAGCGGGCTGATCCTGCCGCTCGGCGACTGGGTGCTGCAGGAGGCCTGCCGCCAGCTGCAGTGCTGGCAGGAGAACAGCCAGGGCTTCGGCACATTGTCGGTCAACCTTGCCGGCGCCCAGCTGCACCAGCCGAGCCTGGTTTCGCGCATCGGCGAGCTGCTGCAACAGCACGGTCTGGCGGCCGGGCTGCTGCAACTGGAGATCACCGAGAACTTCATCATGAACCAGGCCGGCGATGCCCTGGACATTCTGCACAGGCTCAAGGAGCTCGGCGTGCAGCTGGCCATCGACGACTTCGGCACCGGCTACTCCTCGCTCAGCTACCTCAAGCGCCTGCCGCTGGACGTGTTGAAGATCGACCAGTCCTTCGTCCGCGGCCTGCCGGACGACCCGCACGACCTGGCGATCACCCGCGCCATCATCGCTCTGGGTCAGAGCATGCAACTGACGGTGATCGCCGAAGGGGTGGAAACCAAGGCCCAGGAACTCTGCCTGGCCGCCGAAGGCTGCCTGCAGATCCAGGGCTACGTGATCAGCCGCCCACTCTCGGCAGAAGCCTTCACCCGGAAATTTCTCCCGCCAGGTCAAGCGGTTGGCGCTGGCGAGAACGCGTCGGTATAATCCGCCGGCCTTCTGGGGGCCTATAGCTCAGTTGGTTAGAGCAGAGGACTCATAATCCTTTGGTCCACGGTTCGAGTCCGTGTGGGCCCACCACCTTCAAAGCCGCGCATTGCGCGGCTTTATCATTTCTGCCGCAAGAACAGCTAGGCAAATCCAAAGGTACTAACTCCGTACAGACCAGTACGCTTTGGTAGCAGCGCGCAAGATGGCCACAGCAATCAAAAGCAGAGCCAGTAGACGCACCTGCCAAGGACAAAGGTAAATGAATCTCCGAACGATCCCGATCATTGGATTAACCCTGCTGCTGGCCAGTTGCGAAACAGTAATGCTGGGTAACGTGTTGGTGGGGTGTGCAATACGACCCGAGCCTGAATTTATGCCGAAGGAGCTGCCTACCGCACAGGTGGGTGCGACATATGACGTTCGGATCGATGTCATCAATGCGAGTACCCCGGTTGGGAGGATTCTCGACGATCCTGAAGGTGCTCTGCCGAAGGGGCTGAGCATCATTCATACCGAGCGCGAAAAGTATGGCTTTATCCGCGGCGTGCCGGAGCAGGCAGGAACCTACGAGGTGTTGCTTTACGCCAGCACCTTCGGCACGCAGTGCGCGGGGCAGTATGCAGAAATTACCTATCGGCTCGAAGTTACCGAATAGAGTACGACCGACCGAATTGCCTTCCCCGCTTTCGAAACGGTCGCCTACTCACGCAGCGTAGCCCAAGGGCTACAGGTTCAGATTGATACGCCGACTTTGTAGCCCATAAGCCACAAAAAGAATTCTGGCTGCTTGTATAACTGTAGCCCAAGAGCTACATTTTTCTGCATTACCTCTATTCTTGATGCCCAGGGGCTACAAATGACCTCTCTCTACGACGTCTCGGAAATGCTGAAACAGGCGCGCAGTGACGCGAAACTGAGCCAGGAAGCGCTGGCCAGTCGTGCTGGCGTCTCGCGCACCACCGTAGCCCGTATGGAGACCCTGGCCAAAGGCGATATGAGCGTCTCAGCGCTGGTTCGCCTGCTGGAGGCCGCCGGCTATGACCTGAAACTGGTGAAGGCAGGGCACGAGCGCACGATCGAAGACATCCTCGCCGAGCAGCGCTCCGGGCTGGACCGCCCATGATTCTCGACGTGCACGTCAGCTCCAGGCTTGTAGCCAAGCTGTATCGCGAACGGGATGAATATGTCCTGAAGTATCTTCCGGGCACTGCGCTGGAAGATTTCGTCAGCCTCGCAATGCCGGTTCGCGAAGAGCCCTGGCGCTGGCCACGCGACCTCTTCCCGTTCTTTCGGCAGAACCTGCCCGAGGGGTATTTGCTAGGCGTCATCCGCGAAGAGTTCGGCCCACTGCTCGATGGTACTGACCTGTCACTGCTGGGCGTGGTGGGCGGCACCGGTATCGGCAGAGTCTCGGTCACGCCAGAGGGTGTTGAGCCTGGCGTCGAAATGGCGCCGCTGGAGATAGAACACCTGCTCAAAGCGGAAAACACCAGCGAACGATTCGCCGCACTGGTGCGGCAATACGCTCGGGTCGCCGTATCGGGGGTCGTGCCAAAGTTCATTGCCACCGACGCCGTCGCCCCTCGGGAGCCACTGGGCAAACCGACCCTGCGCACCGGCTTTCACATCATCAAGGGCTCTGACGAAACCACCCCTTTTCTGGGCTTCAACGAGTTCTACACCATGCGCGTTCTGGAGCGACTGAATGTCGTGCCGGTCGCTGCCTGCCGCATGTCTGACGACGGCAAGGTACTGGTAGTGGATCGCTTCGACGTGGACGAACACGGCATCCCCCGCTACGGCGTCGAGGATGCCTGCGAGCTGCTGGGTTTGCCGCCCCATGAAAAGTACGCGCCCACCACCGAGCGGGTGTGGAATGCCACACGCGCCTATATTCCCGCTGACCGCCTACAAGCGCAGCGCGAGCACCTGGGCTGGCACCTGCTGACCAACTACGTGGTGCGCAATGCCGACTGCCACGCGAAGAACATCGCGCTGTTCTACTCCTCCCGAGCGGACGTGGGCTTCACGCCCGTCTATGACCTGGTGACCACTCAGGCCTACCCGCGCTTCGCCAGCAACCCGCCTGGCCTGTCCGTTGGAGGCAGGCAAACCTGGACACCGGGTCGATCTCTGGAAACCTTCTTCAAGGCCGTGCTGGGCATTACCCCGAGCAAATACGCAGCCATGCTCGAGCAACTCTGCGAATCCGCCGTAGAGGTCGGCAAGGAAGTCATCGAAGCCGCAAAGAACGAGCCCGCCTGGCGCGACGTAGCCAAGCATATGGTGCATGCGTGGAACGAAGGCATGGAAACAGTCCGCTGCCCCAAGGCCGCCCCGCACTTTCGTGGCCTCGATAGCGCCATCGAAGACGCCGGCTTCTCCGGCCCGCGCAAACCTGAGCGCAGCAGAGAAGTGATTGGCCGCTCCGAATTACTGGCGAAGAAGCGCTGACCAGCAAGCGACACAACAGTCCAACGAACATCAGGTAAGAAGACGGTGAGCCAGATAGTCCTTATTCGGCTCACCAAATGAGCCGAATAGATGTGCTAATCGGCTCATGAACAAAAGCCGCGCTCAGCCCTGCGCAATGCCCCCAAACCTGGCGCAACCGCCTAGCGGTCATAGAACGATGGTCGCAACCCCCTTGAGCCTTTAAAGGCAATTAGCCATTATCCGAATCAGTGCCAGGCAACTGGATTTCGGCACATCTGCTCGCCTCTCCATCAAGCAGCTCGGCTCAAGGAAGAAAATGGATTACAGCCCGATAGTCGCCCAGGTCTGGGGCATGCTGACCTGGTTCATCCCGGCAGCCCTGCTGATCGGCCTGCTCAAATCGCCCTGGGCCAAGGGGCAGATCGGTGAACTGCTGGTGCGCCTGTTCGCCCACTGGCAGCTGGACAAGCAAACCTACCGCCGCCTGCACAACGTCACCCTGAACACGCCGGACGGCACCACGCAGATCGACCACGTATTCCTCTCGCCCTACGGCATCTTCGTGCTGGAAACGAAGAACATGAGCGGCTGGATCTTCGGCAGCGAAAAGCAGCCACAGTGGACGCAGAAACTCTACAAACGCAGCTTCAAATTCCAGAACCCGCTGCGGCAGAACTACAAACACCTCAAAGCCCTGGAAGCCGCCCTGGGCGTCAGCTCCGAGCATCTGCACTCGGTGATCACCTTCGTCGGCGGCAGTACCTTCAAAACCGAAGTGCCGGCCAACGTCACTCAGGGCATCGGTTTTATCCGCTATATCAAGTCATTCCAGCAGCCGGTATTCAGCGAGGCTGAAGTCGACGCCATGCTGCACGCCCTGCAAACCGGCCGTCGCGCCACGACCCTCGCTACGCACCGCGAGCATGTGCAAAACCTCAAGCGCCGTAGCGCCCCGAAAACTGAGCGAAATTACCCCCAAAGTAAGAGCTCCCCACCCCGGGCCGCAGGTTCAAAGTAATTAGCAAATAGCGAGAACTTAATGTTAACAATCCCAACACGCATCAAAACTCTTCTTGAGAAAAACCCAGGATTGCAAGGGCTTTTATTATCAAGCATATCCAACTTAGACGCATGGATAAGTGATAACAAAACTGTATTTTTCCCAGAGTACACAGATCACGGATTCACACATTTAAACGAAGTACTGCTAACCGCAGACAGCATAATTACCGACAAAAGCTGGCCCCACTTAACTCCTCAAGATTCGGCAGCGATGATTATGTCTGTCCTTCTCCATGATTGCGCAATGCACATTTCCGAGGATGGATTCTACAGCCTGATCCAAGGCATTTACCCAACAGTAAAGTCTCGATATATAGAAGAAGAGCCGAAGTGGGAAACTCTCTGGTCAGACTTTATCGCAGAAGCAAAGAGATTTCACGCAAAAAAATTGATAGAGCTTTTTGGAGATGACAATCCGATTCGAGACATCCCTGAAAACAAAATAGACCTAAGCGGCCGAGACAAGTTACTAATAGGCGAGTTTATTAGACGACATCATGCACGGCTTGCACATGAAATTGCCTTCAACGGCGTTCCGGGATGCAATGGTAACGTCATAAAGTTACCTGAGGAGCCAGAGGCTGGCTTCCTAGATTTATGCGGTTTCATAGCTCGCAGCCATAATATGAGCCTTCGCAGCGCCACTGACAAACTTGAAAATAACAAAAAACAGGTCCACCTCAATACTCATACTCCTTTTCTGATGCTGGTGCTTCGCATCTCAGACTACATCCAAATCCATTCGGAGAGAGCCCCCAATAAGCTTCTGAGCATTAAAGGGTTGGTTAGCCCGATTTCAACGGGCGAGTGGAAAAAGCACGATGCAGTGATTGAAATAAACCAAGCACACACCGACCCTGAAGCCATATATATAGACGCCGAACCTAGCGACGCCATAACCTTTAAGGCATTAACAGCTTTATTTTCGGGAATCCAGCGCGAACTAGATATGTCTTGGTCTGTCTTAGGAGAAATATACGGCAGATATGAGCCATTATGTGAACTTGGCATTACTATTCGCAGGATCAGATCATCGCTTGACGATATCAACACCTTCACGGCCAGCAAAAAACCCAAATACATACCTAAGGTGCTTACGTTCAGAACAGCTGACGCGGAGATGATGGAACTATTAATAGTTCCACTTTATGGAAACAATCCTGAAGTAGGCATTAGAGAGTTAATGCAAAACTCAATCGACGCCTGCATCGAATTGAAAGATCTAGCCATAAAGCAACAGGCCAAGTTAGATCCAAGCATAACAGAGGACGTGTCTATCACCCTATACGACAAAGGCGACAAGGGCGGAAAGCTGGTTATAGCAGACTGCGGCATAGGAATGACCTTAGATGTCGTTGAAAACTTTTTCCTAAACATTGGCGCCTCTTTTAGAAACAGTGACCGCTGGAAAAAAGATCACGAAACACAGGGACGCTCAAATGTTTACCGCACTGGGCGCTTTGGAATCGGGCTTTTGGCAGCTTACCTGCTAGGGGACGAAATAGAAGTTGAGACAAGACATGTCAACGCCGCATCTAACTTAGGCCTGAAATTTAATTGCAGGAAAGGCAGCAACTCAATTGTAGTTTACAACATAGAAAGAAATTACGGCACAACAATATCAATATCTCTATCAGAGGCAACCACAAAATACTTATGCAAGCATCAAGACAAATGGGATTGGTTCTGCCTAGAAAGCCCGATAGTTACAAGAAAAATCGTAACCGATAAAGAACATACTCTCCCACAATCAAGAACTGTCCCCGGAATTGACACTCTTCTAGATGCTAGTGATTGGCACCGCACTGCCGCACCTGGCTTTGATGATGTCATTTGGACATACTCTCCAATATCAAACAGACCTATACGATACCTTCCAAACATAACCCTAATCTGTAACGGCATCGTAATAACCGACCGAATGTCTTTAAACATGCTATATATCTCAGAAGACTTGGACTTGATAGACGTATCACTTCCATCAGTAGTTGTCTTCGACCAAGACGGACGCTTACCAATAAACCTAGAACGCACAAATTTAGTTGGAAGAGAGCTTCCATTTACTAAAGAACTAACGACAGATCTAGCATTGTTGTTAGCTAACAATATCAACCAATATTTAGACACCATTACACATAACGATATTCAAGAAACTTTAAGCAGAATCCTTGACATGGCAATGCCGGGACTCGGAAGGCACTACAGTCATAACGAAGGCATGGCCAGACTTCTAGTTTGCGGAAATTCCTTACTCCCTATGGATCTTGATCTTTTAGAGCAAGCCCAGATCAGTAGTATTTTTATAGACGCCTCAAATCTAGCTAGAGGGCAAGGAGCTTGGACATCTGAAGAATTCCGAAAAATATGCACTAACTACTGGCTAGTGGACAGACTAGATAGCACCAAAGGTGGAAGATCTTATTGGGTTAGAAGATTTTTTGAAATAAATGAAGATCGCACAAAGCTGGCGAACCTCCCTATATGCGGACGCAGGATTTTAATAAATAAAGCAGATAAAAACATTGTAGTATCTCCAGGATATGTACCTAAAACATTCTGGAACCGCCTCACTATTGAATGGGAGAACGAGCAATGGGGATTATATAGCATAGGAAACGTCCCGGTATTTGAAGGCGACCTCAACATCATCTGCAATCAACTAACAGCCTCCTCTTCTCTTGGATTCTCAATCATCTACTTGAACTGGGAGTCTCGCTCACAAACTCGAGAAAAAGAGAGCATCTCCCCATTTGCTAAAGCATGGTTAAAGATCAACAACGAAGAGCCTTTAAAAAAAATATCATCCAAAAACATACTGAACTAATACGAACGCCATCCCACAACAATGTGGCAGCAATCTGCAAGGCCGCTCAAAAAACGGCCTTAGCAGATATCTAAGCCTCTTTAACCGGAGCAATTCTGAGCGCAATTCAAACCATTACCTGAGATTTCTCTTAATACTAAGGATTATTTCCACGTAACCTCTACCAGCCACCCGCTACTTATTTACGACAAATTTTCCCTGAACCTTTGCCCCTTTGGCCCGGTCGGCTTAAAGAACCGTCGCGCTTCGCGACGCCAGCAAAGGATGCGCGATATGCCGAACCGCGCCAGCAGGATCGACGTTTCACAACTGCAACTCGAACAGCTATGGCAGCGTTATCAGCGGGTGCGCGCTGCCACGGAACGGCTCTGCGAGCCGCTGGAGCGTGAGGATTACGTGATCCAGAGCATGCCGGACGTCAGCCCGCCGAAGTGGCATCTGGCACATGTGACCTGGTTCTTCGAGGCCTTCGTGCTGCAGCCCTTCCTGCGCGGCTATCGCCCGCTGGATGAGCGTTACGACCATCTGTTCAATTCCTACTACAAGACCCACGGCACGCCCTTCGAGCGGGCGCGGCGGGGGTTGTTGTCGCGGCCGACGGTAAGCGAGGTGTATGCCTATCGCAGCCATGTCGATCTGGCCATGGAGCAGTTGCTCAACCGGATGGGCAGCGACCTCGACGACGAGGTGCTGCAGCGGGTCGAGCTGGGTCTGGAGCACGAGCAGCAGCATCAGGAGCTGCTGCTGATGGATATCAAGCACATTCTGGCGCAGAACCCGTTGCGCCCGATCTATCGCCGCGACCTCAAGCCGGGTGGCACTGAGGCGAGCAAGCTACGCTGGATCAACTTTCCCGCCGGCTTGCGCCATGTCGGCCATGCCGGCGAGGACTTCGCCTTCGACTGCGAGCGGCCGCGGCATCGCGTGTTCGTCGAGGCCTTCCGGCTCGCCAGCCGGCCGGTGAGCAATGGCGAGTACCTGGAGTTCATCCGCGATGGCGGTTATCGCAGCACGGCGCTGTGGCTGGCGGACGGCTGGGACCATATCCAGCGCGCTGGCTGGCAGGCACCGCTGTACTGGCAACGCGAGGGCGACGACTGGCTGGAGCTGACGCTGGGCGGCCCGCGCGAGCTGGATCTGGATGCGCCGGTCTGTCACCTGAGCTACTTCGAGGCCGAGGCCTTCGCCACCTGGGCGCAGGCGCGCCTGCCGCGTGAGGAAGAGTGGGAAGTGGCCGCGCAGGACGAACCGCTATGGGGCAACTTCGTCGAGAACGATCATCTGCAGCCGGTTGCGGCGGGCACCGGCGATGGCCTGCAGCAGCTCTATGGCGACGTCTGGGAATGGACCGCCAGCGCCTATCGGCCCTACCCCGGCTTTCGTCCGCTGGGCGGCAGCCTGGGTGAGTACAACGGCAAGTTCATGTCCGGGCAGATGGTGCTGCGTGGCGGCAGCTGCGCCACGCCGGAAGACCACGTTCGCCCCACCTATCGCAACTTCTTCTACCCCACGATGCGCTGGCAGTTCTCCGGCCTGCGCCTGGCCAAGGAGCTCTGAGCATGGCATTGGCAATCCGTACCCACGAACAGTCGATCAGCCCGGAACAGGAGGCGTTGCGCGAGGAAGCGCTGCGCGGCTTCGCCGCCCGGCCGAAGGCGATGTCGCCGAAGTTCTTCTACGATCACAGCGGCTCGCAGCTGTTCGAGCTGATCTGCCAGCAGCCGGAGTACTACCTGACGCGCACCGAGGAGACCATTCTGCGCCTGGCTGCGCAGGATATCGCCGCGCTGGCCGGGCGCAACGCCAGCCTGGTGGAACTGGGCAGCGGCGCCAGCCGCAAGGTCCGCCTGCTGCTGGAAACCCTGCGCCCGGCGCGCTACCTGGGCATCGATATCTCCCGCGAGTTCCTGCAGATCTGTACCCGCCGCCTGGCCGCCGACTATCGCTGGCTCGACGTGCACGCGCTGTGCGCCGACTTCAGCCAGCCCCTGACGCTACCCGCCGAGGCGCTGGGGCAGCGCCCGTTGGCGTTCTTCCCCGGCTCCAGCATCGGCAATTTCGACCCGGATCAGGCCCGCGCCTTTTTGCGCAATCTGCATCAGGCCCTGCCGGCAGGCAGCGGTTTGCTGATCGGCGTGGATCTGATCAAGGATCGAAAGGTGCTGGAGCGCGCCTACAACGATGCGGCCGGGGTCACCGCGCTGTTCAACCTCAACCTGCTCGAGCGCATTCGCAACGAGCTGGACAGCGACATCGACCCGCGCCGCTTCCAGCACCGGGCCTTCTACAACGAGGCGCAATCGCGCATCGAGATGCATCTGGTCAGCCGGCAGGCGCAGCAGGTGCGCATCGAGGATCGCGTGTTCGACTTCGCCGCGGGCGAGACCCTGCACACGGAGAACTCCTACAAGTACACGCCGAGCAGCTTCCGCGCTCTGGCGGGCGAATGCGGTTTCGCCTGCGCCGCCATGTGGCGCGACCCGGCGCAGCTGTTCAGCGTGCACTTTCTGCGGCGGGAGTGAGGGGCGGCGAGACATCCACCGCTGCGCAGGGTGGTTTGGCGGCGCCGACTGCCGGGTAGTCCAGGCGCAGATGAGGGCGGTGCGCCGCGTAACCCACCGGACGATGGACGGCGTTGCGCCGATGGTGGGTTACGCCGCCTCCGCTGCTGCGAGTCGCTCGGCAAGGTCACAGGTGGCTAACCCACCCTCCCCAGAGCGGAGTTCGGTGCCTGTTGCGCAAACGCAGCGGCCACTGGGGTTTCAGCGTTTGGCGATGATGTACACCGCGTGGACGATGCCGGGGATGTAGCCGAGCAGGGTAAGCAGGATGTTGAGCCAGAACGCGCCGCCGAAACCCACCTGGAGAAACACGCCCAGCGGCGGCAGGAGGATGGCGATGAGGATACGGATAAGGTCCATGGGGCACTCCTTGAGGTCGTACTGAAACAGACCCAATGGCGCGCCGTGCAGTTCAGCTAGTCGCACCGCCCCAGTGCGAGCCGGGCGCTAAGGACATGCGATCGCCCTTCGGCCGCGCCGCGGCTCGGACTGCGAACCAGGCGCTGGCGCCTCGCCGGATATGCCCCTAGTCTGAGGCCAGGATGGAAGCGCCCACTATGCCCGAACGATTCCAACAAGAACGCATCATCGTGGCCGACGATCACCCGGTGTTTCGCGACGGTCTCAGCCGTATCGCGCAGCGCGTGTTTGCGCAGGCGCAGGTGTGCGAGGCGGGGGATATGGATGAGGTCCTGAGCCTGGCCAATGCCGGGGCGGCGCCTTGCCTGTTCGTCCTCGATCTGCTGTTCCCCGGACAATCGCCGCAGGCCATTGGCGCGCTGCGCCAGCACTTCCCCTGCAGTTCGATCGTGATCGTCTCGATGGTGGATAACCGCGAGCTGATCGACGAGGTGATGGCGGCGGGCGCCGATGGCTTCATCGGCAAGGCGACGCCTCCCGATGACATCGCCGAGGCACTGCTGGCGGTGCGGGCGGGCGATTTCGTGATGACCCTGGGCCCGCCCGGCATACCGACCTTCGCCGAAGACAGACACCTGCTGGAGCAACTGACGCCACGCCAGCAGGAGGTGTTGCGGCTGGTGGTGCGCGGCCTGTCGAACAAGGAGATCGCCCGCCAGCTGGATATCTCGCCCTTCACCGTGCGTATCCATGTGTCCTCGCTGCTGCGCACGCTGGATGTCGGGACCCGCGCAGCGGCCGCCGCCAAGGGCGCCAAGGCCGGCCTGAGCTAGGCTAGCCGGCCTGCGCCCTGAGCTTGAAGGTCACCAGCAGCGAACGCAGCTCCGCCGGCTGCACCGGCTTGGGCAGTACCGGAATGTCCGTGTCGGCCAGCTCTTCCTGCACGCGGCGCACGTCGTGCCCGGTCATGACGATGGCCGGCACCCTCTGGCCGCTGACCGCCCGCACATGGCGGATGCAGTCGGCGCCGGAGACTTCGCTGCCGAGATCGAAATCGGTAATGAGCAGATCGAAATCCGCCGACGCCTCGGGCAGCGCACTGTAGGTGGCGACCTCGCAGCCCCATTTCTGCAGCAGGGTCGCGGTGGCCAGCAGCACGTTCCGATCATCTTCGATCAGGCACACGCGCATGCCATCGAGCATGCGCGGTGCCTGCATGCCGCTGCGCTGCGCGGCCACCGCCCGGGCAGGCGCCGCTACCGGCTGCAGACCATCGATCGCGGCGAGCGTGCCGCGCCCCTCGACGGAGCGGATGCGCACCTGCATGTGCATCAGCGCGCCCAGGCGCCTGACGATGGCCAGGCCCAGCCCCATGCCCTCGATATCGCTGTCGCGCGCCTGTCGCACGCGGTAGAACTCTTCGAAGATGCCGTCGAGATGCTCCTCGGCGATCCCCCGCCCCCGGTCGTACAGCTCGACCGAAAGCGTCTCGCCGTGGCGTCGGCAGCCAATCAGCACGGGGCGCCCCGGCGCGTACTTGAGGGCATTGGACAACAGGTTCTGCAGCATGGTGGTCAACAGCCCCTGGTCGGCGAGCACGTATACCGACGGGCAGCGCAGGCGAACCTCGACGCCGGCCCAGCGTGCGGCCTCGGCATTCTGCTCGAGCAGTTGGCGCAGCACTGCGTGCAGTGCCAGCGGCTCCATCTGCGGCACCACCTTGCCGCTGTCGAGCGAGTACATGTCGAGAATCGAGCGGAACAGCCGCGCGACGCTATGCAGGGACTTGTCGATGTTCTCCACCAGTTGCCGCTGCTCGGCGCCCAGGCTGCTGTCGCGCAGGCAGGCGGTGAACAGGCTGATGGAGTGGATCGGCTGGCGCAGGTCGTGGCTGGCCTGGGCGAGGAACTGCGACTTGGCCAGGATCGCGGCCTGCTCGGCCTCGGCGGCCAGACGCGAGCGTTTGAGCAGGGCATGCATGTACGCCGGCACGCTCAGGGTGGTCAGTGCCAGGGTGATCACCAGGTAGGGCTGGGTCTGCCAGTAGGGGGACGTGGCCAGGGTCACGGCCAGGGACATCATGGCCATGCAGGTCGCCAGCAGCAGATAGCCCGAGCCGTAACGCAGGCCGTAACCGACGGTGACCCAGACCAGAATGGCATAGACCGGCAGCATGGCGGCGCCGCCGGCGGCTATCACCAGGGTGATGCACACGTAGTCGTTGAGCATGGTGAACAAGCGCCGCGCAGGGCGATTGCCGGGACGGCGCCGAATGTCGTGCCACAGCAGCAGGGAAACGACGCAGAAGATCACCGCGAGCGTGAATATCTGCCCAGCCAGCCTGGTTTCGATCAGGGCCAGCTGGTAGAGCAGCAGCGTGTAGCCGATCGCGATTGGCGCGATGATCAGGCGCACGACCGCCTGGGCACGCTCGGTGTCGTAGGTGGGGGAAGCGGGCGCGAACATGGCAAATCCCTGCAGCGGCATCGATCCTGTGGCCCCCACCATAGGCCGTAGCGGATGCCAGGCACAAGGCGGGCAATAGGCCGCTAGCACACCCGTACTATTTCGCCGCGTACCTGCGCTTCCTACACTCCGGACCATCGCTTCGGCACCGGGTCGAAGCCCGGTGATCGAAGGGAGTTCACATGAACATCAAAGGAAGGTTAGGCGCTCTGTTCATCGCACCGATGCTGGCCACGCTCGCGGGATGCCTGCCGCAGAACGCGCAGAACCAGGGCCTGCACAACACCCAGATGGCCAACGACCCCTGCGCACCGAGCGCGACCAGCAGCCTGGTCGCCACTGGCCGCAGCCTGCTGGATATCGCCAACTCCGTGCTGGAAACCCAGCAGAGCTTCAACGGCAGCTCCACCAACTACGCGCAACGCGTGCAGGCCATGGAGAACGCGCAGAAGCTCAACCAGGGGCACAACGTGCTCAACAACGTGGAAAATCTCGCCGGCACCGCCAACGCGCCCTGCGTCCCGGCCGCCGCACCGGCCAGCGCCTCGCGCTGACCGATCCTCTCGCGCCGCAGCCGGGCGTTGGCGTTCAGAAGCGCACGTCGAACTTGTCCAGCAGCAGCTCGGCCGGCAGGTCGCTGCTGACCAGCTGATTACGCCCGCGCTGCTTGCCGCTGTACAGGCGGCGATCGGCGCTGCGGTAGAGTTCGGCGGCGCTGCGGCCATCCTCGGGCCAGGCGGCCAGGCCGAAGGTGGCGGAAAGCGCGATCGGCTGGCCGTGGTATTCCAGCGGGCGTTCGGTGAGCTGCCGGCGCAGCGTTTCCACCAGCGGGCCGGCCCCAGCGCTGTCGGTATGACGCAGCAGCAGACCGAACTCTTCGCCGCCCAGACGCCCGAGAAAATCGGTGACGCGCAGGCGCTGCTGGAGCATCTGGCAGATGTGCTGCAGCGCCATGTCGCCCGCCTCGTGCCCCCATCGGTCGTTGACCTCCTTGAAGTGGTCGACGTCGAGCAGCACCAGCACCAGATGCCCGTTGCTGCGCTCGGCCTCCTGAATGCTGCGCTGCAACGCATGCTGGAAGCTGCCACGGCTGGCCACGCCGGTCAGCGAGTCGGTCTGCGCCAGTCGCTCCAGTTCCTCATGGGCCTGCATGCGCAGGCCATCGTAGATATGTACGAACACCAGGATCAGCACGCCGCAGAGCGTGGCATTGCCCAGGTCGATCAAGCCGTGGGTATCCAGGGTCAGATGGTTGCCGGAGAAGTACAGCAGCAGGCCGGCGAGCATGAAGGGTGCGGTGAGCAGGAAGGCGCGGCGCTTGCCCAGCAGCAGGTAGGCCAGCAGCGGGATCATGTACAGCCAGACGAAGGCGGCCGAGGAAGCGTCCGGCATGACGATGATGTAGAGGATGAAACAGAAGGTCGGGATCAGGTACAGGTAGATCCACAGATACAGATGCCGCGCGCGCTCGATGCGCCAGGCGCCGAACAGCAGCAGCGCGGTGCACAGCACTTCGAGGATGGCGAAGGGGTAGTTGCCGGCCAGGGCCTGCAGCACGGCAAAGCCGCCCAGGGTCAGGCCGGTGGCGAGCAGGATGGTGCGCATCAGCGTGCGCTTGCCCGACTCGCGCAGCCCTTCGCAGTGCCCCGTGCCTACGTCCCTGTCATCGTTATGTTTGCCATCCACCATCTTCGCGCCTGTGCCGCCCCCGGAAATGCGCCCCCACCGCGCACCATCCGGCAACTATAGACGGCAAAGCGCAAGCACCCGCCGCTCTTACACCGCATAGCCGAGTACGCGCGGCAGCCACAGGGCGATTTCCGGGAAGATGGCCACCAGCAGCAGGGCACTGGACATCACCAGCACGAACAGCAGGGCCCAGCCAACGGTCTGCTCCAGCCGTATCTTGGCCACTTCCGCCGTGACCATCAGGTTGATCGCCACCGGTGGCGTGAACTGACCGATGGCGATGTTCATCGCCAGCAGGATGCCGAACCACACCGGGTTCCAGCCGAAGTGCTGCATCACCGGAATCAGGATCGGCATCAGGATCAGGTAGATGGAAATGGCATCGAGCAGCATGCCGGCCAGCAGCACCGCGAGCATCACCAGCGCCAGCAGCACCCAGCCGTTGTCCGACAGCGAGATCAGCCACTCGGCCAGATGACGGAAGGTGCCGAGCATCGTGCCGGCCCAGGCGAAGATGCCGGCCAGGGCGATGATCAGCATGACCACGCCGGAGATCACCCCGGCCTCGCCGCACAGGCGCCAGAGGCTGCGCCAGTTCAGCTCGCGGGTGACGAACAGGCCGATCAGCACGCCATAGGTCACGCCGACCACGGCCGCTTCCGTCGGCGTGAACAGGCCGCTGCGCAGGCCGCCGAGAATCAGCACCGGGGCGAACAGCGCCGGCAATGCCTGCCTGAAGCTCGCGCCCAGCGGCGGACGCTCGCCCTGCTCCGGGGATTCCCAACCATAGCGACGCGACAGCAGCCAGGCCGGCAGCAACAGCACCAGACCGGCCAGGATGCCGGGGAACAGGCCGGCGGCGAACAGCGCACGCAGGTCCACACCCGGCACCACGATGGAGTAGAGAATCAGCGCGATGGACGGCGGAATCAGGATCGCGGTGGAGGCCGAGGCGGCGATCAAGGTGGCCGAGAACGGCTTGGGATAGCCCGCCTTGGTCATGCTCGGCAGCATCACCATGGCCACCGCCGCGGCGTCGGCAGGGCCGGAGCCGCTCATGCCGCCCATGATCAGGCACACCAGCACGGCGACGACGGCCAGGCCGCCATGACGCGGGCCGATCAGCGCCTGGGCGAAGCGCACCAATCTGAGCGCCACACCGGCCTTCTCGAACACCAGGCCGGTGAGGATGAACAGCGGAATGGCGATCAGCGGGTACTTGGCCACGCCGTTGTAGGTGTTGGTGCCGAGGGTGGCGAGCATGTCCGGCGACAGCCCGGCGATGATGCCGGTGGCGCCGGACAGGCCAAGGGCGAAGGCCACCGGCACGCCGAGCGCCAGCAGCACGGCGAAACTGAGGATCAGCCAGAGATCAGGGCTCATCGCTGATCCTCCCGCGCAGGCGATCGAGGGTCATCTGGGTCAGGCGCACGAACACCAGCAGCGCCAGGATCGGCAGCCAGATCACGTACCACCAGTTGGGCAGGCCCAGACCGGGCGACTCGGAATCCCACTGGAATTCCTCCCAGGCGAACTGACCGCCGAACCAGCACACCAGGGCCAGCACCAGCACACCGGCCAGCCACTGCAGCAGGATCAGCGGCGTGCGCAGGCGCGGGAACAGGCGCTCGAGCAGGCCGATACGAATGTGCCGGTTGCTGCGCATGGCCACCGAGGCACCGGCGAAGGTGAGGATGACCAGCAGGAACACCGAGATTTCCTCGGTGAAGGCGAAGGATGCATCGGTGAAATAACGCACCACCACGTTGGCCAGGCTGATCAGGCTGATGATCACCAGGGCCAGGGTGGCGAGCACGCGCTCCAGCGGCGCGTCGACTTGCTTGCTCATAGGGACCTCGAATGACCGGGCAATACCATCGAGCGGTGGCGTCCCCTGCCCTCTCCCCCGGCCCCTCTCCCGCATGCGGGAGAGGGGAGCAGAGCGGGCTGCGGGACATCCACCACTACGCCCCGTAGTGTGGGCTTGCGGTCAGATGAAACGAATCAGGGCTGGGCCACGGCCTTGCGCGCGGCGTCCATCAGCGCGTCGCCGATGCGCGGTGCCCATTTCTCCTGCACGCTGGCAGTGGCTTCGACGAAGGCGGCGCGCTCGGCGTCGGTCAGTTCGATCACTTCCACGCCGCGCTCACGTACGTCGGCCAGGCGTTGGGCCTGAGCGCCACGCGACAGCTCGATCTCCCACTTGCCGGCGTCGATGGCCGCCTGGCGCAGCAGTTCGCGATCTTCCTCGGGCAGGCCTTTCCACACGCGCTGGTTGACGGCGAATACCAGCGGGTCGGCCATGTAGTCCCACAGGGTCAGGTACTTCTGGCCAACCTGGTCGACGCGCGCCACGTCGAAGACCGACAGCGGGTTTTCCTGGCCGTCCACCGCGCCGGTGGTCAGGGCCGGCTTGGCGTCGGCCCAGCTCATCTGCGTCGGGTTGGCGCCGAGCGCGGTGAAGGTGTCCTGGAACAATGGCGAGCCGACCACGCGGATCTTCAGGCCGGCCATGTCGGCCGGGCTGCGCACCGGCCTGGCCGAGTTGGACAGCTGACGAAAGCCGTTCTCGCCCCAGGCCAGCGGCACAATGCCGCGCTGCTCGATGGCGGCGAAGGCCAGCTTGCCGGCTTCACCCTGGGTGATGGCGTCGAGGTCGGCATCGCTCTTCATCAGAAACGGCAGGGAGAACAGGTTGAGCTCCGGCACCTGCGGCGACCAGTTGATGGTCGAGCCCACGGCCATGTCGATCAGGCCCGAGCGCATGGCGGAGAATTCCTTGGTCTGGTCGCCGGCGACCAGTTGCGCATTGGGGTACACGCGCAGGGTGATGCGCCCTGCGGAGCGCTCGTTGACCAGATCGGCCCACTTCTGCGCGGCCTGGCCCCAGGGGAAGGCGTCGGAAAGCACGGTGGAAACGGAGTATTCACGCGCCTGCGCGGTGGCGCACAGGGCAGTCAGCGCAGCGCCGGCGGCGAGCGCGGAGAAGAGTCGCTTGAGTTTCATCGGGGCGTCCTTGTATGGATCTTGGTCGTTGTCGTTGTGGCACCGCAAAGCGGTGCGGATCCAGCGGTGAGCGGTTGGCTCGCCTGGCGCGCCTGGTCGGCACGCGAGAGGGACACGGCAGGTGTCACGACTGCCGGGCAGGCCTTGTGGGCGATCGGCAGGTGCCGGCGGGTTACGCGCAGCCGCCCAACTATTCCAGAAGCGCGCAGCGAATACCATTGTCCGATGTCTGTTGACATTGCCCATGCCAACGGCCGCTGCCCATAATCGCCGACACCTGACTGCGGACCTTGATTGATGGCCATTTCCCGTGACGACCTCGACCAGCACGGCCTGATCATCGGCGTGTCGCCCGAGCGCTTTCGCGCCGTGGCCATGCCGCTGCTGTTCG